>OGXN01001216.1_pt1 | contig 26067 bp, 28 predicted proteins | sample 1576281 | NCBI WGS metagenome assembly OGXN01 (sample SAMEA3541494, study PRJEB24748) | human gut metagenome | biome: human gut; feature: human-associated habitat; material: faeces | place: China | collected 2012
ACTTCCCATGGCGTCGGTTGACATTGGCCCGGTTGACATTACCAACATGCAGACCCGTCCTGATATCTGGACCGCGGCAGGCACCACGGACTGGACCATGAACGGAGAGATTGGGATGCGTATCCTGATGCTGCAGCTTGCAGATCAGTATGACAGGATTTTTGATCCGGCCACCGGACAGAGCGGCGTGGATGTGGTCGAGGTTCCTGGAACCGCAATCAAGGCGGATGCGCTTCAGCCTGATTCAACGGTAGAAAACCTTGGGACCATTGCAGGTGAAACTTACGGCAATCTGGATTATCTGTCTGAAGCAGACTGGATGCCAAAGGATTTAATCCACTAATAAGCTGACATTGAAAAACGAGGTTTTTTTCGGATACAAAACCACAGGCAATCGTTTTTTGAAGGGAAGCGCGGGTTTTGCCCTGCGTTTCCCTTTTTTAAAAAGATTTTATTGCTGAGTTTTATCATCTAATAGATCTTGAAGCATTTCCTCACCACTTGCATATTCAGTCTTAGACACTTGGTTAGTGAATTGCTCATTTAAACGATTTAACATAAAATCTGTATTCTCACGATCAATATTTTTCATGATACCAAACTGTTTTCCATCTAAATCTTCAATTTTCTGAAAAGCGCTATCTTTTTTCACAAGTACAGAAACTGTTGTTGTTTAAATATTTCCATTTGAAATCTTATCAATCGTTTCTTGCGCTTTATTGATGACTTTTACATTTACAAATATCATTAATATACTTAAAATAATTGCTAATACTTTACTGCCTATTTTTACCACTTTATTTGTTTTATTAGACAATTGCATAAAGATAATCAAGCCTAGTAAAACAGCTAGTACTAGAATAACTAAAATCAAATACTTCATTGGAAGAAGTTTATATACACTGTAAGTTAAAATCAAGCTGGCAATTAACTGTATAATCCAGAAAATATGTTTGCCAATTTTTTTCATATTTTCCATCATGATTTGCCTTCTTCCTTATCAAGTTTCAGCTTATACTCATGAACTAATTTGTAATAAGTAGAACGTTTCATGCCTAATTCTTCACGATAATCCTCATGCGTCATTTCTTTATTAAAAATCCTATCTAATTGCTCTTCAAAGTCATCAGGTCGATGAATTCTTGGCCTACCAAAATTTCCTTCGCCTTTATGTTTCTTTTCCAAAGCTTTTTCAATTCCAACTCTTTGTAATTCTTTCGCTTTTCTCTTTCTACTCTGATTTAAGAAATCCATGAAATCCAATAATAGTTTTGCATCGATTGATCTTTGATCTAAACTAAATAATTGAACATTCATATTGTTAATTGTTTCTAGTTTTTGTCTTAAATCTGTTTCTTCATTCGCAAACATTTCAATAGAAGGAATATAAACAGTGTCGTCTTGTTTTACATCTTTCATCAAATGCTTCCAATTTTTATAGTCATTACTTTTATCAATAAAGATCTGTTTTTTAGATATTTGAAGTGAATTTAAAACTTCATCATGTTGTTGTTTCTCAGGTAGATATGCATAAAAATATTCCATTTCTATACACCTTCCTTATGACTCGCTATTATAGTAATAACCATAATAGTGTTTTGCCTCTGCTTCTACTTTCGTAAGTACAGTTCCAAGAATATTGGCACCATTTCTTTGAAGCTGTGTGATTGCTGCTTTCGCATCATTTTTGTTTGTTTCTTTCGCAGATACTACATAGATTGTTCCATCCGTAACTGTACTCACTGGAATAGCATCCGCTACAGCATCCACTGGTGGACAATCAATCACAATGAAATCAAATCTTGTTCTTAGCTTTTCAATCAAATGCTTAAACTTTTCGCTTGATAAAAGTTCCAATGGATTAGGTACTTTCATCCCACTAGTTAATAGATAAAGTTTTCCATCACTTGTGTTATCCTTGAATTTTTGGAAATATGTATCATCATTCACATCAAAACTATCAAAGTTTTTCATCAGATTGCTTAATCCTACTTTATTAGAAACATTAAAAATTTTGTGTTGTACTGGTTTTCTTAGATCACAGTCCATTAATAATACATTGTGATATTTTGCGATACTTACGGTCGCCAGGTTACTCGCTACGGAGCTTTTTCCTTCTGCTGGATTTGTACTTGTTAAGTTGACTACTTGAATATCTCCTTCAAATTGGGAATATTCAATATTCGTTCTTAACTGTCGATATACTTCTGAAAAATCAAACTGCGATTGTTTGACTGTTTTCTTTTTTCTCTTATCATGTCGCTTTGGCGCAAGTTTTCTTTCCATCCTATCTTCCTTTCTTTCTTAATCTATCGAAGATAGATTTTTTCTTTATGACTTCCATTTCTTCTAAATGTTCGTTGTTGATGATATGCATTGGATTTTCTTGTAATAAAAGAATGGCATTTGCTTTTCCATATTCTTTTTCTATAATTGCATAGATATCTGATAGCTTTGCGATTCGATGGCCTTTACTTCTATGAGTATCACTTGCTATCACATGTACCATACCTTCTTTTAAAATCTTTTCTGCATTCTTCCTACATACATCCCCATGTGTTCCTAAAAGACTTGTTCGATTGACTTGTATATAACAACCTAGTTCTATCCAAGACTGTACTCTGTCTAAATCAATCCCTTTAGGAAAGTAACGTTCCACATGTGCGATAATAGGTCGATATCCTCTGACTTTTAATTCATACAGATAATCTTCTGCATAATCGTTATGATCCATGTTTCGTCTAACATCAAACTCTACAAGTAAATATTTAGAATCAGCTAATGTGTTAAAAGCTTTAGAATCAATCATATCTAAATACTCATGGTTTAAAAATACCTCTGAACCACTATATATTTCGATATCATAAGTTTTTGCTAATTCTTTTAATTCATCAATACGATCATTGATGATATCGATATTGGATACATCGTGCGTTCCTGGCACAAAATGTGGTGTAGATATAATTGTTGTAATACCATCTTTTCTTGCCTGTTGTAATGCGATGATGGCATCCTCTTTTGAAGGCATTCCATCATCAATTTCCCATGCTAGATGATTATGTATATCTATAAACTCCATATCTTAATCCTCAAACCAAGGAATTTCTCCTAATACTGGTACACCTAAGAAGCTTTCTGCTTCTGCTTTTGTTTTCAAACGTTTATCAAATAGATATTGTAAGAACACATATCCACAAGACAATAATAATCCAGCCATAGAACCAACAGCTGTATTCATCTTTTTGCTTGGTGATACAGGTACATCATTGACTTTTGGTTGATCAGATATCGTCATATTCTTGATATCCAATTTTTCCTGCATTTCCTTAAAGAATATATCCACTGTTTTACTAACGATTGCCTGTGATTTTTTAGGATCATCTGTTGTTGCTTTTACATCTATAATTTCTGTTTCATTCACGTTTGTAATAGAAAGTGAATTTTTCACTTCTTCTACATTTTCAATATTCAATTCATCCGCAACTTTAGATAAGATCGTTTCACCTTGCATCAAAGAAACATAGTTATTCACCATCTTTGAATTTGAGTTTACCGCATTATAATCTGCATACCCTTGTTCGGTTACTTTTGGTATCAGATAGATTCTTGCGGAACTTGCATATTTCTTTGTCATAAAGAAATTGGTCACAAGAAATGCAATGACTGCACCTAATACTGTACAGATCACGATCATCTTGATATTCTTCTTCAAAAGCTTCATTAAAGCACTGATATCAATTTCTATTTCATCATTTGTTTTATTTATATCTTCCATACATTACTCCTAACTTGTAAAAAGGACACACTCCTCCCTTCCCCCACATAAAGTGTTGAACGGTTTAAGTATGTCCCTGTATATTCCATAATGTGCCCCTGGCAACTTTTACTTCTTTATTCAGTTCGTTTTATGATTTCTAGTGGTATCGTTACATCTATCTTCTTATGTAACATCTCTACCTCTAATACTGCTTTTCGCTTATGGCGGTCTATCTTACTGATATGACTTTCATAACCTTTCAATGGTCCTTCTGTTATGATCACATGGTCATTTTCTATAAATCCTACGGATTTCTTTAATGTATGTTTTTCATCCAACAGACCTTTTAAATACTTCTTTTCTTCTTCATATAATGCTGGTATTTCATCTTTATAATTTAATTCTTTTACGATGCCTTTTTTTCTTGTTTTGAGTTCTCTTAGTTTTGTTTGAAAGTCTTGATGTTTATCTTCACTTTCCACAAAGATATAACTTGGAAATAATGGTTTCTCTATGATACGGTCTACACTGTTCTTTCGTCTGATTAACTCTATCTTAGGATAGAAGGCATACCAGTTTTCTTCTTGATTCAAGAAGTCACACAGCTGTCGTTCCTTGCCACCCATAACAAACAATACATACCAGTTTGATTTAGACATAGTTTTATTTAGCCCCTTCTTTACGAATTACTGCACCTATTGTTTGAAATATGATTTTAATATCTAACCAAATAGAACAATGATCTACATAATATAATTCCATGGCAACTCTTTCTTCATAAGTCGTATTACTACGTCCATTTGCTTGCCAATAACCGGTTAATCCTGGTGTTACACTTAATAGTTTATCAACTTGATCTCCAAATTTTTCTAGTTCTTTTTGAACAACTGGTCTTGGTCCAACAACACTCATATTCCCTATAATAATATTTAATAATTGTGGCAACTCATCCAGACTTGTTTTTCTAAGAATTTTCCCTATTTTGGTTATTCTTGGATCATTTTCTAATTTGAAATTTTCTTCATACTCTTTTTTCTGTTCAGGAGTCAATTTTTTCAGTAATTCTTCAGCATTTGTTACCATTGTACGAAATTTATAAGTTGGCAATGGTTTTCCATTTTTTCCTACACGCATATGTTTAAAGAATACTGGCCCTTTTGAGTCTACCTTAATTGCTATCGCTATAATTAAAAATATTGGCGAAATTATAATAAATAGTGATAACGCACTTATGAAATCAAATATTCTTTTGATAAAAAAATAATCGTATCTACTTTTTATGTTCTCTTTTGTTTTAGTCATTTCCAAACAACCATCCTGTTCATATTGAACAGTTGAATCCTTCATTTTCTCCCTCCTCCTTAAATGCTACATGTAATTTGTCTTGAAATGTATAGGATAATATATAGTCGGTTTTCTGATGAAAATCGGCTTTTTTTGTGCTTTTTTCTATCTAATTCCCCATATTTATAGACATAAAATCATAAAAATTCATGTATCTCAATAATTATACATTATGAAACATATAATTGTAGAGATACATCATATGACTCCCATGTAACGTTTATAATTCTACTACATTTATAGTCTTTTATCAATAAAAAAATTACATTTTTCTATTCATTTCTAGACCGATAAGATTTCCTTATAATGAAAGCGGTTAGATAATGAAGAGGCAAAGAAAAAAGCGCCAAAGCGCTTTTTGAGATATTATTCTTCTTCAAACTGAGAGTTATAAAGTTTCGTATAGAAACCATCTGCTTTCATCAATTCTTCATGATTTCCAGCTTCTACGATATCGCCATCCTTCATAACCAGAATCAAATCAGCATCACGAATGGTAGATAAACGGTGGGCAATCACAAAGCTTGTACGATTTTCCATCAGTTTTTCCATACCCTTCTGAATCAATACTTCTGTACGGGTATCAACGGAGGATGTTGCTTCATCCAGAATCAAAATCTTAGGATCTGCCAAGAATGCTCTGGCAATTGTTAATAACTGTTTTTGTCCCTGAGAGATATTACTGCTTTCTTCATTGATGACAGTATCATAGCCATGATCTAAGGTACGGATAAAGTGATCTACGTAAGCAGCATCAGCAGCTCTCATGACTTCTTCATCTGTGGCATCTAATCGACCATAACGAAGGTTTTCCATAATCGTTCCATTAAACAGCCATGCATCCTGAAGTACCATACCAAATAAGGCACGTAAGTCACTTCTTCGCATATCCGTTGTCTTAATGCCATCGATATAAATAGCACCGCTGTTTAGCTCATAGAAACGCATCAACAATTTGACAATGGTTGTTTTACCAGCACCAGTTGGTCCAACAATCGCAATCTTTTTACCTGGTTTGATATACATGGAGAAATCATTGATAATGATCTTATCATCTGTATAACCAAAGTGTACATTTTCAAATGTAACCTGTCCTTTGATTTGAGTATTGCCATTTTCATCAAATACTTCCACAGGGTTTTCTGTTTCAGGCAGCTGTTCTTCTTCCTCTAAGAACTCAAATACACGTTCTGCGGCTGCGGCAGTTGACTGCAACATATTCATAACCTGAGCAAGCTGTGAAATTGGCTGGTTAAAGCTTCTTACATACTGGATAAATGCCTGAATATCACCAATGGTAACAGAGCCTGCGGCTGCTAACCATCCACCTAACAAGCAGACACCAACATAACCAAGGTTTCCCACAAACTGTGTAATAGGCATCATCAATCCTGATAAGAACTGTGATTTCCATGCTGTTTCATATAAGTGATCATTGTGTTCATTGAATTCTTCAACAGAGCGTTCTTCTCCATTAAATGCTTTCATAACAATATGTCCACTATACATTTCTTCTACATGTCCATTGACATCACTTAAATACTGCTGCTGACGTTTGAAATATTTTTGTGAACGTTTTACAACCTGTGATACCATCAACAAGGATAATGGTACGATACACAAAGCCATTAATGTCATCTGCCAGCTGATGGTCAACATCATGATTGGATAACCAATGATAGAAACAACACTAGTAACAATTTGAGATAATGATTGACTCATAGACATCTGTAAGGTATCAACGTCATTTGTAATTCTTGACAATACATCACCATGAGAAGTAGAGTCAAAATATTTAAATGGCATACGATCGATTTTTTCAGAAATATCTTTACGTAGCTTATACGCCGTTTTCTGTGTAATCGTCGCCATCATGATACTCATGATATAACTTAGAATACCACTAATGATATACATACCAACCAGAATTAAAATGATTTTTAAGATATAATCAAAATCAATGGTACCTGTATTATACACAATACGCATAAATCCTTCAGCAAGTTCTGTTGTGGCTTTTCCTAAAATTTTAGGTCCTAAGATAGCTAAAATCTGACCAACTGCCGCAAACAATACCGCTAAAATAATCACTGGATAATATGGTTTCATGAAACGAATCAGTTTCTTCATCGTTCCGGAAAAGTCTTTAGCCTTTACAACTGGGCGGCCACCACCCATTGGTCCATGTCCTCGGCGGCCCATAGGACGTGTAGTAGTTTCTTTACTCATTTCCTAGTTCCTCCTTTGACAACTGACTATATGCAATTTCCTGATAAACTTCACAGCTTCTCATCAATTCATCGTGTGTACCAATACCTGCGACACGTCCCTTATCCAATACAACGATACGTTCGGCATGCATGATACTGGAAATACGCTGTGCAACAAGCAATACAGTTGCTTTTGTTTCTTTCGTTACTTGAGATAAAGCAGCACGCAGATTCGCATCTGTCTTAAAGTCTAAGGCACTAAAGGAATCATCAAAGATATAGATTTCTGGTTTCTTGACAAGTGCACGGGCAATGGATAGACGTTGTTTCTGTCCACCGGAAACATTGGTTCCTCCCTGTGCAATCGGTGAAGCATAGCCTTCTGGTTTACTTTCAATAAATTCAGTAGCCTGTGCTACATCACTGGCCATTTGCAAATCTTCTTGTGTTGCGTCCTGTTTTGCATATCGTAAGTTAGATTCGATATCACCTGAGAACAAGATACCTTTTTGTGGCACATATCCGATTTTATTACGTAATTCATGTTGTGTAACATCACGGATATCTACACCATCGATTAAGATTCTACCATTTGTGACATCAAAGAAACGTGGCACTAAATTGATAATCGTAGATTTACCACTACCGGTACTTCCGATAAAGGCCGTCGTTTCCCCTGGTTTAGCAGTAAAGCTGATATCATGTAAAACATCTTCTTCTGCACCCGGATATCTAAATGATACATTTTCAAAATCGATATATCCTTTTTGAGAATCATCAAAATGTTTAGGATTTTTTGGATCCTGAATCATATTCTTACAGCTTAATACATCATAAATACGATTTGCACTGACACTTGCACGTGGCAGCATGACAGCAATCATCGCAATCATTAAGAAAGCCATGATGATTTGCATACTATATTGGATAAATGCTAACATATCACCAATCTGAATATTGCCATCTGCAATCTGATGTCCACCAACCCATACGATCAATAAACTGGCACCATTCATGATAAACATCATGGCTGGCATCATAAAGGACATGGTACGGTTGATGAATAAGTTTGTTTTTAATACTTTTTGATTGACATCATCAAACTTCTTTTCTTCATATTTCTGAGTATTGAATGCACGGATAACCGGCATACCTTCCAAGAATTCTCTTGTGACACTGTTTGTCGCATCAATTAATTTCTGATTAATTTTGAATTTTGGCATTGCCAAACTCATCAATACACCAATCAAGCTTAATAACAGAACGACACATAAAGCAATGATCCATGTCATACTTGCTTCTGTATTCATAACATGAATGATAGCACCGATTCCTATGATTGGCGCATAAGCTACCATTCTTAAGAACATGATGATGACCATCTGAATCTGCTGTACATCATTGGTTGTACGTGTAATCAATGATGATGTAGAGAATTTATTAAATTCACTGCTGGAGAAGCTTTCAACTTTCGCAAACACATCTTTACGTAAGTTTCTTGCAAAACCTGCACCAATTCTGGACGCAAATAAACCAACCAGAATAGCAGCAACCGCACTACATAATGCGACCAATAACATCTTACCGCCAGCATATAAGATATAATTGCTTTGCATAGCATCTACATCCATACCGATTGCTTTATATTCAGCCTTTACCACACTGGCTCCGGCAGCATTATAAGAAGTATCTCCCATCGCATTTAACTTTGTGCTAGTTTCATCTTCTAACTTTTGTAGTTCTTCTTTTGGCATCATTGGCAGAATTGTATAGATATCCACACCAGATTCCAACATCTGTTTCACCTGCTCTGGCATTTTTTCCATCATTTCACTTTTTGGATCTTTTACTGCCTCATCAATTCCATTGACTAACGTCATAGGAATGACCATGATTTTATTGATGTCTTGACGTGTATCTTCATCAATATCTTTTAACTGATATACATTTTCCTTTGCTAATGCTGGATAATCATCTTTCTCATCAGCACTCGCTTTATTACTTGTTAATAATGTATAATTTGATTCAAATAATTTCTGTTGTTTTTCATCCATAAAAATCTTCATTTTATTGTATTGACTTTCACGAATTACAGAAGGTACACCATCAATGATACCTCCCTTTTGAATCCCAGTATCAACGATATCTGACATTAAATCAGGTAACGCCAATTCACATTGTGCCTGTCCAAATAATAACGCCACAACAACAATCAATGACACGATAAATGGTTTTAAATACTTCACTAACTTTGTCATTTGCAGGCTCCTTTCTTTTTAGTTTCTTTTTTCTGCTTAGAAAACTCCACCGCTTTTTCCATGATACGAAGGAAATTTTCCGCATCCTCTTCGCCCAGTGCTTCAATGAATTCATAAAGTGATTCCGTCATGTGCTTTTCACAGCCCTTCATGACTTCCTTGGCCTGATCGCTCACTTTGATATACACACTTCTTCTATCATTTTCTAATACCACACGTTCTACCCAGCCTTTTTTCTCATAGCCTTTAATAAATTGAGAAACAGCTGCAGGGGTTACCTGAAGATAAGCGGAGATATCACTCATCTTTACCAGATCACCTTTGTTGATAGAAAGAATGGCATCTAACATCATGATATCTTTGTGTCGGATTCTTGGATGATCATCTAATCCTGCTGCATTTTCTTTACGAAATGCATAAAACAAATGTGTCAATCTTCGTACTACTTCCATTTCATCCATTGTATCACCTCACGAAATTAGTTAAGTTGCTTAACAATTAACTACCTTAACTATTATATGCATTCTCGCCCATTAGTCAACAGTTATTTTTCACTTCACACAAATTTCACAAAAAATGTAATTACACAAGAGTATTCTTACTTGTATTCATACAAACATCAAAAAAAAGATACTCATATGAGCATCTTAGTCTTCTTGGGTACGAATCTGATCAATCATCAATAAAAACTTTCTGGCTTTCTCTACAAAATACATGCCATTGCCATGTGCAATCACATATTCAAACTGTGTTTTTGCTTCCCAGATATCTTCTTCCACAAAAGCGATCAGTCCTAGATAATAACGAAAATCTACTTTCTGAAACTCCATATTGGTTGTCTGCAATACCTGTTGATAGAAAGTTCTTGCTTTATCAAAGTCTTTATTCATCAGGTTCAGTTTGTTTTCAATACTTTGTAAATATTGTTGTTTGATCATAGCTAATGGTGAATTTACACCACGTACATTCAATTTTTCACATTCATCATAATGACGCTGTACTTCACTTGCATCACCTAACTGATAGTTTGCATACGCCATAATAGAATGATATGCCATCATAAGATTCACATTGTTGCGTTTTGTACATGTTAACACATCAATTGCTAAATGAGGATCATTCATATAAATCATGCATTGTGATAAATATTGTCCCAAAGGGAAATTCTTTTTCGCATGCATCCGTTTAGCTAACGCAAAGATAGCACTCGCACAGGCTTCTGGATTACATTGTTCATATAATAACGAAATAATCGGCTGTACATTTTCGTTTTTCTTTTTGATTACATAAAACAGTATAATAATATACACAAATAACACTGCCATCATGATACCATAACTATCTACATATAAGCTTAAAATCAAAGCCAATACACCAAGTGCATATAAACATGTGATAGAAATATTTGTGATAAATAAGCGTTTTGCTAATCCTTCATATTCATCTAAATAAGTATGATGTAAACGATAAACACGTTCAATTTCACTTACAGAGGTTACCTGATTCTTTTCAAATTGTTTGTGTTTGCCACGATTTGGTGTTGTTAAAATTCCATAAATACATACAATGATTGCCGGAATCAAACCAATTACACCAATTGCCATAGCGATATCTACGACTGGATTGATAAAAATCATTGCTAAGAACAGCACCAATGGATTAAAGCGCTGCATCAGATAATAGATCAATAAGAATGTATTGACCATTCCACCACCACACAGCATACTCATTATATAGATCATGGTATCACTTTTCATTGTCGCAATCATTTCCGCATCTGTAAAGCCCTGTTCACTCATTTGGGCCAATACATCAACAATCATTGTTTTTGATATATCATGAAATACAAACAAACCTACTACCATTCCTATTAAAACCGCGATTAAATGCCTTTTACATTGATATTTCCACATAAATTTACTACCTTCCTAACTACGTTACATACTATACCACAATCACGTTAAAAGAAAAAGGGGAAACCTTGTTTTCACTTGATTTCCCACATGTTTTACTCACTTTTCAATTCTCGCCCATTCATCATGCCTTTACAGAAATATAGAATAGCGAAGGATACGACAAAGTTCATTGCCAGATTTACGATTGTTACAATATTCATCATATTCAAGGTAAGTACGCCACTTGTTAAAACCATAGGCAAAATAACTAAAACACTTGGCACACTGCATAATAACACGATTAACATACGCAGCATATTTTCTACCATCGCATTACTGCGGGACTTTAAGATACGTAAACTTAAAACGGTTGCACTTATGAATACAAATGCATATCCACAAATCATAATCAGATATTGTAAGATGGAAAATACATCCATTTGATAGATTAAACCGGTTCCTGTAATACAGATGATCAAGATGATCCATAGTTTATAAAGGGTCGTAGATATCGTATACCATAGTTTTTTAAGTGGTGAATCCGGAATCAGATAGATTTGATAATTGTTCATATCACGCATAAAGTCACTATTTTGGATGGTAGAAAACAACCAGAATACAAGCATATAACAGAAGAAGAAAAAGCCCATATCCAAAATAATTGTAATTAACAGATAAACTGCCAGAATAACAATATCTGATATACGAATGAAATCATTGGTTTTTCGCATAATCAACAGATTTTTAGAATAGATAGCTTTCGCACCTTCTTTAAAATCCGCCTTAACTCCTTTGACTTTTTTATCATTCATACTATTACGTTTACCAGCTTTTATATCTTTATACATAGCAGTAAATTCTTCTGCATCAAGCATTGCCTGTTCCACAAAATCACCCTGATATCTTGTCATACAGATAAAGATAATGATACATGCGACAACAACAAGTGCAACACCCAAAATAAGCATGAGCATATCCCCGCTTACATAAGATACCAGTGCAAGTTTGGCCCATCCAAACATGGGGATGAAATAAAATAAATCACTTTGTAAGAATGCAAATCCTGCTTCTTTCATATGGAAATCATACTGAAATGCTTCTATCATAAATACTGCTAGGATTATAATTACAAACATTGCCACAATTAATCTTCCAACATTTTTCAGCTTTTCATTTTGCATCGCCAACAAATAGATATAATCTTTCATAACCACAAAGAAGAAGGTCACAAGCGATAATAATACAAATGTCAACAATAGGAAAGGAATAGTGAAGCCAACACCTCCACCAAAGAATACCAACATCAAAACAGAGATTGCCCCAAACATACATGAGGATAAGATAGAGCCACTCATTAGAAAGCTCATGATCTGGCTTCGTTTAAAAGGTCCAGTAAACATATAGAAAGAATCGTTTTCAAAGAATAATGCACTTCGTTTCTGCATCAGTACAGAGCCAACCATCAAGGCATTGAAACCTATCGCAATCATAATCGCCATTTGAATGTTTGCGATATTGACCATACTCATTGCCATATCCGGATGCAAGAGAATCATGACAAAACCACCAATATAAATCAACAACAACAAGGTCGTCAGAATCGCACTGCCTGGTTTGGAATAAACATTACGAATCTGTCCTTTTAATTTTAGTAAATATAATAACACAAGTGATTTCATACTATTCACCATCAGTACTTTCAAAGAACATCTCTTTCAAACTTTCCTCGCCTAATCCCTCACGTGATACATGACGAACGATTTTGCCTTTATTCATGATATAAGCAACATCCCATATATCATCAATGACATCTATGATATGGGTAGAAATCAGGATAGATACACCTTCTTCTTTTAATTTTGTGAATAAGTGAAGGGTTTCTTCAATACTGGCAGGATCTAAGCCAACCATTGGTTCATCCACCAATAATGCTTTAGGTGATATGATCAACGCCAACAACATACTGACTTTCTGTTTCATCCCTTTACTTAATTCTTTTACGATCTTCTTACGTTTTTCTTCTAAATGAAACATGCTGATATAATGATCCGCAAGTTCTTTATAATTTTTACAGCGATATGCTTTTCCAATAAATTCTACATGTTCATCAATCGTTAACAAGTCGTATAACACTGGTGCTTCAGGAATATATCCAAAGCTTTTCTTTGCTTCTAGGGTATCATTGTCATATCCACAGATTTTGATTTTCCCTTCATATTTCAATAGATTGGTAATACTTTTGATCGTCGTACTTTTTCCTGCCCCATTTGGTCCCAACAGAATGGTGATTTTACCATCCTCTGCACATAAATCAATATCATCAACTGCTTTAAAACTTCCATAACATTTTGTTAAATGAGATACTTCAATCATCTTTTCTTTCCTCTACTTTCTTTTCCATCCCGATAAATGCGATATGTTGTTAATGCATACATGCCACCAAATATCGTAAAACAAATACCGATAAGTCTACTTAGTTTACGAATCACGCTCCATGCATCTGGCATAATTTCTGATATCAAAATCAACAATGCTCCTACCACCAGGACTTTTACAGCCTGTGTAAAGGTGAGATAAAAAATCCATCGTTTATGTTGAAGTCTTAGATAAGAGCCTGCCAGTAAAACACCTCCCCCTCCCATGCATCCACCACCAATTCCTGCAAACACATTTGGTAACATCATTTTTATAGAGCCGATAAAAAGAATGATACCAATTAGGGTAATGATGAGAGAAACATAAAATACGGTTTTAAATTGTTCACTTCTTGTTTCTGAATTGCTGTGTAAAGCTACAGTTCCATTTTTTGCACAAAAGAAGTGAAGGGTATTATCTTTGCATGGAATCATTTCCCACCCGGCTTCTTCAAAGATTCGTAAATAATCCTCTTGTTCTTCTTTTTTCACTTTCTGCATATCATAACTGAATATCAAATCTTGTGGCTCCTCTTTATATAAGACGTAACATATTCCTTTGAATTCTTTGAAGATCCATCCATCAAGTGCATATTGATGCAGCATTTCCATATCTTCCTGATCAGCGAATGCCAAGCCACTACATATAATATATTTCTTATTCTTCATAGCCTGCCTCCCTTAATACTCTTGCGCCTTCTTCCACCATATGTTTTCTGCGTTTAAATTCACGTATTAAAACATTTCTTCCTTCTTCGCTGATTTGATAGACCTTTGTACGATCACTGTCAAGTGATGTTAACGTGATCCAATCTGCCTTGCTTAATTTTTTCAATAGTGTATACAGCGTACCTGGTCCCATACTTACTTCTCCATTTGTCAATTCTTCTATGAATTTCATAATGGCATATCCATGTCGTTCTTCTAATAAAGAAAGAAGAATATAATACATAGGATCTGTCAACTGTTCACTTTCCAGTGCGTTATTTTTTGACATGTTTTTTCCTCCAAACAAATATATCCATTCATGATGTATCCATTAATGATATATCTATTATGGATATAGTTTACAATAGATAATTTCGATTGTCAAGCATATAAAAAAAACAGGTGAAAATTTTCACCTGTCATTCTATGATGCCATCACATACACATGCGTGTTTACAACGTTTATCTTTTGCGGCTAGACCAATAAAGGTTGTGCCTTCTGGCACATCTGTAATCACAACTGCATTTGCGCCAATTTTAGCGTTATCACCAATATAGATATTACCCAGACATTTTGCGCCTGCACCAATCATCACATTATTTCCTACTGTTGGATGACGTTTGGCATGCTGCTTGCCCGTTCCACCAAGTGTTACACCATGATATATCTGACAATCATCACCAATTTCTGCTGTTTCTCCGATTACAACACCCATGCCATGATCAATCAATAATCCTCGTCCGATCTTTGCGCCTGGATGAATTTCAATGCCTGTCCAAAATCTTGCGATATTTGAATTCAGGCGGGCTAGAAAAAACATATGATGCCGATAAAGAAAATGAGAAACACGATGAAATGCCAGCGCCTTGATATGTGGATACAACAATATGACTTCCAGCTTGCTGTGGGCAGCGGGATCATTCGCCAAGGAACGATTCAGATTATGGTTAATATCTTTCAATATGCGAAACATATTAAAACTCCAATACGGACAAGTATTTCTCTCCGCCATCTGGTGCTATGGTAACAATTGTTTTATCTGGATAATATTTTTCAAGGCGTTTTGCCAAAGCAATATTGGCTCCTGAACTGATACCTACCAAAATACCTGTTGTTTTCGCAAATGCGACGGTTTCTGCTAAGGCATCTTCATCAGAAACCATCATGACATCATCACATACATGTTCATCAAAATTCTTAGGGATGAAATTTGCACCAATTCCCTGAATCTTGTGTGGTCCGGCTTCATGTCCACTGATTAGTGCACTGCTTTTTGGTTCTCCGGCTACACAACGGATATTTGGATTGGCTTCCTTTAAACGACGTGAGATACCGCTAAATGTTCCTCCTGTACCCACACATGCGACAAAGATATCAACATCAGGTACCTGTGCAAGAATTTCTTTTCCTGTTGTTTCATAATGAATCTGTGGATTATAGGGATTATCAAATTGTGATAATGCTACATAATTAGGATGTGCATCCATCAGCTCTTTCATTTTATCAATAGAACCCTGCATACCTAATGCCCCTTGTGTTAAAATCAGCTCTGCGCCATACGCTTTGATCATCTGACGACGTTCTTCAGACATTGTTTCCGGCATAAGAATGATGGTTGGTATATGATATACTGCACCAAGCATTGCTAAAGCAATTCCTGTATTGCCAGAAGTTGCCTCGATCAGTACACTGTCTTCTTTGATTTCACCTGTATCGATAGCATGTTGAAGCATTCCCATGACAGCGCGATCTTTGATACTTCCACCTGCATTGAATTTTTCAAGTTTCACATAAATATTTGTATCTTCCATATGATACACAGGTGTATTTCCAATAAGTTTTAAAGTTTCCATGTTTGTTTCCTCCTATTATTGTACGTGGTCTTTTTTTGCATGATAAAAAAATGTGTCAGCGACAACATCGTCCACGTAAAAGGACAGTTTCACATTTAAAACCCGCTACTTTTATTTGATACACGTTTTTCATTTTCGCATCCATCCTTCCTACTCAATAATAGTATATGCATGGCAATTCTCTCCATGTGCTTTCTATTATGCCACAAAAAAAGAAAAAAGAAAACAATTATGCTTTCTTTTTTTCTGAAACAAAATGAAAGAAGTAATATTTCTACTCATTTTACTTATTTTTTCTTTTTTGTTGTCTTTTTCTTACGATCGATCTTCACAGCTTCAGGTTCTGGATCTTCAAAATAACGGCCAGGTTTTGATAAATCAAAATACAGACGGCTGTCTTCACTCATACCAAAGTTCTTATTGCTGCCATCATCACTGATTTTATTTAAAGCCTCACAGAATAATGCATTATGTGCTTCTTCACGCTCTAATAAAAACATAATGGTTTCTCTTACGTATTTATCTTCGATTTGACGATATAAATATTCGTACACAACTTTGGCACGCTGTTCACTGGCGATATCCGCCAATAAGTCCGCTGCTAAATCACCTGTAACTGTTACATAATCAGCAGTCCATGGATTTCCACTGGAATTGACCAAGGCTGGATTTAATCCAAATGTTACCATGGTTTCGATTTCACCAACACCGACTTTCTTATAGTCTACATCACCGCCATTTAACAGATTAATGGTTTCCGCAACCATTTCCATATGGCTTAATTCTTCTGTCCCAATATCCAAAAATAAATCTTTGAATACAGGATCGTTTGCACGAAAACTCTGAGAAAGGTATTGCATAGCTGCTTTGACTTCACCATTACAGCCACCTAACTGTTCCTGCATCAAAACAGCATACTGTGGATTGGGTTTTTCTACTTTTACTTCACGCATTAATTTTTTATCATGTTGAAACATCGTTATCACCTCATCCATAGTATGGGTAATGGAAAAAGGCTTTATGCATGAAACTTTATGATTTTTCTAACAATGTTTGATACCGGTATAACGCGCAATTTCTTCACTCGTTGTACACAGGTCTTCTTTGCTTAATTTATGAACATCATCATAGCCACATACTCTGGCAAAAGATTTCAATTCTTCACATAATACATGCAGATAGTTTCCAAGGCATTGTGCCCCCTTTTCTATATTGAAACGTTTACGCAATTCTTCATCCTGTGTCGCAATGCCCATAGGACATTTTCCATTTTGACAGATACGATACTGTTGACAGCCAATTGCCATCATTGCAGCACTGGCAATCGCAATGGCATCTGCTCCCATAGCAAGTGCTTTGATCATATCACCGCTGTTTCTAAAGCCACCTGTCATCACCAACTGCTGTTTCATATCATGTGCATCCATATAAGCTCTTGCACGGGCTAAAGCATACATTGTTGGTACAGTTGTATTATCTTTTAAATATTTTGGTGAAGCCCCTGTTGCACCGCCTCGACCATCAATCGTGATAAAATCAGGATTGGCATAGTGAATCCATTCCAGATCTTCTTCAATTCTTCCTGCCGCAATTTTGATACCGATTGGTCTGCCATCACTGCGTGTTCTCAGCATTTCTACCATCGCCTTTAAATCATCTTTACTTTTAATTTCCTCAAAACGACTTGGTGATATCACATCTTCTCCTAGAGGTTTATTACGAATGGCCGCAATTTCTTTTGTGACCTTTTCTCCAGGCAAATGTCCACCCATTCCAGGTTTACTGCCTTGTCCGATTTTTATTTCAATTGCATCCGCATTTTTTAAATTTTCATCTGTGACACTGTATTTATTAGGGACATATTCAAAGATAAAGCGATAGCTTGCCTGTTGTTCTTCTTTCAAAATACCGCCTTCACCACTACACTGGGCGGTTTTTGCCATTGCACTACCCATGGCAAGTGCTATTTTTGCTTCTTTTGATAATGCCCCAAAAGACATATGGGATACATATACCGGATGTTCTAATACCATTGGCTTTTGTGCAGAAGCTCCTATGATCGTCGTTGTGCTTACTTCTGCTTTATCTGGTAATGGTGGATGCGCTAGTTGTCCTCCCAGCAATAAAATATCTTTAAAATCAGGTACAGCTAAACGTGTACGCATTGCTTCGATTCGACTATGGGCACCTATTGCCATTTCATGAATCAACTGCATCTGTGTTTCCAATGGATCATCATGTCTTGCATATTGTATATCTACCTGTAAATCAGATACATTTTCTATTACCTCAGACTTTGCTTCCTCCTGTTGTTTAAAACAGGTTTTTGGCGCAGTACAAAGTGGACAGCACCAGTCATCTGCCAATGCACTCCATTTTGTTTGCTCATTTTCTTCATCGTATACATAACCACATATTTCACATACATATGTTGCCATAAAAGCCACCTCCTGCTTGTTAGCGCTATCATTACTGTTATGGTAACACATTTTACAAAGAAAAGATACAAAAAGACGGTTTCCCGCCTTTCTTATATCATGCCTTCTTACTGGTTTTTCATCTATTTTGATATTTTTCAATTATGCAGCTATGTTTCTTAGTATCTTTATTATAATTGATACCTACCAATAACAGATTGTCTAAATAATGCTCTAATCCAAAGAAATATTTCTTTTCTTTTATTTGTTTGATTGCAGTATCAGCATCTTTATCATACTTCAATTCAATAATCATCGCCGGCTTATCATATCGTGGAATAAATATGACATCCGCAAATCCTTTTCCACTTGGAAATTCTCTTACCATTGTATAATCATTTCGGGCCATAATATAGGCTAAATAAATCGTATATGCCAACGCGTTCTCATCGTTGTATTGTAGAATACTTGTTTCTAAATGAGCCTTTTCTATAAACTCTGCGACAAGATTAATATTACATGTATAAGTAGCCTCCAACAAATCTATAGAGTTTTTTAATGATTCACTTACTGATCCCCAATGACTTTCTTCTATTGAATTCACAAAAGAATCTACAACTTCATTGTTCGGTATATATACTTTTCGTGCTTCTTTATCATATCCTAAATAACCTAAGTGAACTAACAATGTAAATACATCATCTTTGGATTTAAATGTCGTCATATCATTTTGAAATTTACCTGGATTTACAGTTACTCGTTCTTTTGCCAATAATTTAATGATGTCATCCTTTAAACCATCAAAATTCATATCAATATATACTTTTAATGATTCATATGTTTCTGTAGATGTCCAATAATTTGAATATTCTTGATTTAATAATGAAGATACTACAGACTTTGGAGATAATATAGATATATCTTTCTTTAAGTGATATCCATCATACCAAGCTTTCATTTCTTCAAAATTCATTTGATACAAGCATAAGTCCTGTATTTTTTTGCTAAACAGCGATTAGTAACCTGCTTCTTCTTCCATGATAATGACACGGATTCGATCATACATATCATGATCAATTTTTACGTAAAAGTTACAGATACGATCTTTACTTTCACAATCCTGACAGCTTCCCAGTTTTACACATGGAGTCTGGCGATGCAATCTGACACAATTGGCTGGTGCCGCTACTTCCTGAATACGTTTTTTGGCTTGTTTTTCATTTTTCACAAGCTTGTTACTGCCAACGATCACAATGACCTGATTAGGTCCATAAATCATTGCTGCTACACGATTTCCATGTCCATCCACATTGATCAATGCTCCATCCATAGTAACAGCATTGCTGCTACAGATAAAGGTATCCGCATTAAAAGCCGCATGTGCTTCTTTCTCGCTTTCCTCTTTACTTAATGGTTCATTATGTGAAATATAGGCTACATCCCTGCTCTTCAAAAGCTGGGACAACCCAATTTCACTAATCGTCATACTGCCACCATCACTTACTTTTTCTTTATCTTTGATCATAGAAGAAGCCAGTGCACAGGCTTCTTGCTTGTCTTTTACAAGATAAGTCTTAATATGATGTGCCTCTAACGCTTTTTTTGCCTGTTCCATATGCAGACGTACGATTGTTTTTACATTTTCATCCATTTGTTACATCTCCTTATATTCTTTCCCTAATGCAATATAATGCTGTGCATTTTCTATGATATCCGCAATCTGTGCATCACTTACCTGTTTGATCACCTTGCAGGGACAGCCAACAGCAAGACTATTTTCTGGTATTACCTGGTTTTCTTTCACAAGTGCACCTGCCGCAATGATCGCATGTTTGCCTATTTTAGCGCCATTTAAAATAATTGCCCCCATGCCAATCAATACCTCATCATCGATCGTACAGCCATGTAATATCGCATTATGTCCAACGGTTACATTTTTTCCAATCATTAGTTGATGATCAGGGTCTGTATGTAAGGTACAATTATCCTGAATATTACTGCCTTCTTTGATATGGATATGATCCTTATCTCCTCTTATAACGCTATGAAACCAGATGGACACATCCTTTTCCAATGTCACATCGCCAATGATTGTCGCATTTTCACTCAGATAACAGCTTTCATGGATATCTGGTGTATGTGTACGATATGTTTTTATCATAGAAATCACCTCGCTACAAGTATAACATAAAAAAGCCAGATTACTCTGACTTTTCTTCACTCTCTGGATGATCTTTTTTATATTCTGAATAAAGATTAGAGAAACTGCCACAACTAGAACAATCTGCGTGACACCCACTACATCCATTTGATTTTTTAGGTCTTGTCACATAGAAAATAATCACTAATAATGCCAGTATGACAAGTATAACTGCAATATCTACCAGATTCATCATAACACCTCTCTAACAGGATATGAACCATTGTTTATAATGTTCAAAAAAACAAAGAGCCAATCTGAAATACCAATAGTGCAACAATATATGCGACACCTGTTTGGAAAGCAACAGTGGCAAACGCCTGTTTTAATGAACCAAGTTCACGTTTTGTGGCCGCAAAGGCTGCCACACATGGCATATATAATACCGTAAAACATAAGAATGCGAAAGAAGAAAGTGGTGTAAAGATACTTTGTAATGCTGCATTTAAGCCGGCATCACTTGTTGTATTAGTTAAAACTGATAAAGTAGATACCACACTTTCTTTTGCGGTGATTCCAGTCACAAGGGCTGTACTTGCGCGCCAATCTTCAAAGCCAAGTGGCGCAAAGATATGAGAAATCCATGTACCGATACTTGCCAGAATACTATGTGATGAATCAGACACAAAATCAAAGGCAAAGTTGAAGCTTTGTAAGAACCAGATGATGATGCTTGCGACAAAGATAATCGTGAAGGCTTTTCTTAAAAAATCCTTTGCTTTCTCCCACATATGCAATACCACACTTTTACCTGCGGGAATACGATATGCTGGCAATTCCATCACAAATGGAACACTTTCACCTTTAAATATCGTACTCTTTAATAAGATAGCAGATAAAATTGCCACAATGATTCCAATGATATAGACACTGATCAAAATCAATGCGGTATGATGTGGAAAGAAGGCCGCTGTAATCATACCATAGATGGGAAGCTTGGCACTGCATGACATAAATGGTGTTACAATAATCGTCATTTTACGATCACGCTCACTGGATAAAGTACGTGCAGACATAATGGCAGGCACACTACAGCCAAACCCGATCAGCATCGGCACAAAACTTTTCCCGCTTAATCCGATTTTTCTTAACATCTTGTCCATGACAAAGGCAACACGTGCCATATAGCCACTGTCCTCTAATAATGAAAGAAAGAAAAACAGCGTGACAATGACTGGTAAGAAAGATAATACACTGCCAACTCCGTTACAAATACCATCAATGATCAACGCACGTAGCCATTCAGATACATGAATAGATATCAATAAATTACTTAACGCATCTGTTGCCATTGTGATTAAATTTTCCATAAGTCCTTGTAAAGTTCCACCAATCGGTCCAAAGGTCAGATAGAATATACAAAGCATGATAATGATAAAAATAGGGATTCCTAAATATTTATGGGTCAGCCAGCGATCGATTTTTTCACTACGAATCTGGGCAGTAGAGTCATGATGCTTAATGACACAATCTTCTACCAGTTCTTCAATATAACTATATCGCATATCCGCAAGTGCTGCTTCCCGATCGGTACCCAATGCATCTTCCATACTTTTTACAATTTTTTCTATAATATCCAAATCATCCTGATGCAGATGAAGTGCCTGTTGCATCGGCGCATCTCCTTCTACTAATTTCGTAGCCGCAAAACGGGTTGGATACCCTGCACGGTTGGCATGATCCTCTATAATATGGGCGATGGAATGAATGGCACGGTGAACTTCACCTTTACAAAAATCCAGATGTACTGCCTGTTCATGATCTTTTATTTCTTTTTTCATGACACGAATCAACTCATCAATACCTTCATTCTTACTGGCACTGATGGGCACAACCGGTATAGATAAATGCTGGCTCAGCTTTTCTACATCAATGCTGTTGCCACTTTCAATGACTTCATCCATCATATTTAATGCGATCACCATTGGTGTATTTAATTCCATCAATTGAAGAGATAAATACAGATTACGTTCAATATTTGTCGCATCCACGATGTTCACAATCAGTGCTGGATGATCTTTTAATATAAAATCACGTGTCACAACTTCTTCGCTTGTATATGGTGATAAAGAATAAATGCCTGGAAGATCCACAAGACTTGCTTCTTTAAATTTCTTAATGGCTCCCATTTTCTTTTCTACTGTGACACCGGGAAAGTTTCCAACATGTTGATTGCTGCCCGTCAATGCATTAAACAATGTTGTCTTTCCACAATTTTGATTACCTGCAAGTGCAATTACTACATCTTTCATTTACGCTTCCCTGCTTTCTACTTCGATTTTACTGGCATCATCTAATCGGATGGTCAATACATATCCACGTAAACTTAATTCCATAGGATCCCCCATAGGAGCTACCTTATTCACAAAAATACTGGTCTTTGGTGTCAATCCCATATCCAATAATCTTCGACGCAGCGCCCCTTCTCCGCCAACTTTTATGATCATTCCACCATGTCCAGGCTTAATTTTATCTAATGTTGTCATCTTCTATCAACTTCCTTTTAAATGTTATCCTAAACTAATTTATTCATATATATCATACTCAAATTACATATAATGTCAATCTTTTCACAAAAATAAAACTCTTTTCCATTCAAGAAAAAGAGTTTATACATATTAAATACAACAACAAAGTGGTCCTCCACAGCCTCCACAGCACATCTGAAGCAGCAATAAATCACAACATAAATTACTGCCGCTGGCACCAAATGGTGACTGCATATTGCGATATTGTGTACGTGAATTTGACAACTGTGCATATAATTGACGATATTGCTGATTAGATGGATCCATTTCACAGGCTTTCTGCGCTGCATCCAATGCCGCAATCTGATTGCCCATACCATAATTGGCGATTGCATAAAAATAATACCAGGAAGCATCACGTTCACTCATGGATTGTAAAATCTGATATGCCTGGGCATAAGCACCCATGTTCAAGTATGAAATAATGGTCTGATATTTCTGAGATGCAGAACCTCCATAAGAACCATATCCTCCACCATATCCATTGGTGTTTTCCCAGAAATTAGAAGTATCTCCACGTTTTCTGGCCTCCATGATCTGATCATATGCATTCTGTATCTGTTTAAATTTTTCTTCTGCGCCTGGCTCTTTATTTACATCTGGATGATATTTTTTCGCCATTTGGCGATATGCTTTTTTTATTTCATCATCACTTGCATTTCTATCTACACCTAATATCTTATATGGATCCATCTTCTTCACCTAATCTTTTCTTTCTAATCATTTCATATTTTGTCCAGATACCGGAATATATAATATTTCTTAAAATATCCTGATATTCTAATATCGGTAATTTTTCATATTCAATTGCGGCTTCCGCAACCATCGTTTCTAATATCAGTTTGCTACGATCCTCAAAATAAGTTTCACCGAAATCTTTTTTCAAAGGATTATATTGATTATGCGCGATATCATCTTCAACATCATCATACGCATCCAAAAGATAAATAAATCTTCCCAAATAATCTCCCATACGATAAAGCCCATGCTGCCATTCATCATTTTGATAGCTGAGAATTTCTCCCATGACTTTTCCAAACAACGCAGACATACGATCAATATCCATCTCATTCTGTTGTTCTTTTTGTGTCAGCTCTTTCATCGTATCCTCAATAGCATCTAATTTTTCTGGATAACGTGCCTTAACTTGTCGATAAGCTTTTGCCAGCAGCTTTTCATATGCCAGGCGGGTAATTTTTTTGTCATCATTCCAGTCATCTTCACACTTCATATATGTAAGAAGAATCGTCATATCCGCTGCATATTCAATACAGGGATTGCTTCTGATCATCCGTTTTGTGGTAGGATGAAATCCACATCGAAACACTTTCTTACGTTCATTTGGTTCATATAAAGCACTTAACAGTATTGCGACAAAAGTCATATCAAAGTTCAGTGTCGTCTGTGCAATCCTGCCATATCGCTCATGCAGACATTGGCATAATCCACAATAAAAAGACTGATATACATCCATGTCTTTGATTTTCATTTCCGGCTTATTGACAACAACGTATCCAAACATGACAAAAACCCCTTTCGCCATACACCTGTCATATAGTTTATACTTATCGAAAGAAAAATTCAAGTTTTACAAAACAAATAACATAAAAGCACACAATTTCTTCCTATCAATGGGAAATAGCTTACATCCGTATTCACAATAAAATCTGATATGATGTATACATAAATATATAGGAAAGGATTAAGATAAAATGAAACGATTATTAAGTTGTCAGCCAAGTGAAGTGCTGAAGATGAATGGACAGGAGTTAAAAGCTGCCATCGCGGCAAGTGAAGGAAGAACAATTTTAACTGAAACAGTGAGCACGGTACAGCCAATGCTAGGTTCTATTTCCAACGCTGAACTAGCTGCTGCCTTTGGCTCTGATATGATATTGTTGAATGGATTTGATGTATTCCATCCAACCCTGTATGGTATCCCGGAAAGTGATGATCCAATCATGACATTGCGTGAATTATCAGGAAGACCTATTGGTGTAAACCTGGAACCAGTAGATGTTGATGCTGAAATGATGGAAACTCGTATTGAAATCTGTAAAGGAAGAACGGCATGTAAAGAAACTTTTGAAATGGCTGAAAAGCTTGGATTTGGCTTTATCTGTTTGACAGGCAACCCTGGAACAGGTGTTACCAATGCCAAAATCGCAGAAGCAATCAAGGAAGCAAAACAATATTTCAGTGGTTTGATTATCGCAGGCAAAATGCACGCTGCCGGTGTTGATGAACCAGTCATTGATTTAAACAGCATTGAAACATTTGTGAATGCAGGCGCTGATGTTATTTTAATGCCAGCCTGTGGTACAGTACCTGGTCTGCAGGAATCTATGATTCATGAAGCCTGTGAATGTATTCATGCACATGGGGCTCTAGCAATGACAGCTATTGGTACCTCTCAGGAAACCAGTGATCTTGCGACTATTCGTGAATTTGCATTATCTGGTAAACGTGCCGGTGTTGATAT
>OGXN01001272.1_pt1 | contig 25059 bp, 20 predicted proteins | sample 1576281 | NCBI WGS metagenome assembly OGXN01 (sample SAMEA3541494, study PRJEB24748) | human gut metagenome | biome: human gut; feature: human-associated habitat; material: faeces | place: China | collected 2012
TCTATGCATCGTTCTTCGATTTCATATAACCGTAAATCCGATGTATAAATCGTTGTCTGGGTATACAGATATACCTGTTTATCAATGGTTTCTATATAAAAAATATCATCAAGTGATACCATATAATCTTCCCCACGATATCTTCCTATGAGTTTATGGGCCTGCATTTGCAGGATGGATACCAGAGTTTTTATTTTTTCATCTTTTTTCCTGCAGCGTATCGTGATGATTGTTTCTTCGATTGTATCATCTTCCATAATTTTTACTTGCATGTCGTATCTCCCCTTGTTGGTTTTTAGTTTATCAGATATTTTTTCCTATGTCATGAAATATATACTAAGATGCTGATTTTACTTACTCACTTGTAGAAAAATATAAGAAAAGCCTGATAAAATCAGGCAAATATTTTCATTAAATTCTTTCTATCAACGTCACACATTCTACACCATTGGTTTGTGAGAACATATCTACCGGCTGAACCAGCTTGATTTCATAATTGCTTTCCTTGATAATGCCAAGATCACGTGCCATTGTGGCAGGATCACAGGATACATAAACAATACGTTCTGGCTGCATTTTTATAATACTGTTTAATGTTATCTGATCCAATCCTTTTCTTGGCGGATCCACGACAATGACATCAGGACGCATATTTTCTTCACTTAGTTTATTTGCATAGCTGGCAGCATCACTACAGATAAATTCAATATTATCAATGTTATTCATTTTCGCATTTTCTTTTGCGTCTTGAATGGCCTGTGGAACGATTTCAATTCCGATAACCTTTTTCGCTTTTTGCGCTAAGAACATAGAGATCGTACCGACACCACAATATAAATCAATAACTGTTTCTTTCCCGCTCAGCTGCGCTAATTCTAATGCTTTGCCATATAGCACATTGGTCTGCACAGGATTAACCTGATAAAATGATTTGCTGGAGATATGGAATTTTAGGTTATGAATGGCATCTGTGATATAAGAATCTCCATACAGGGTGTATTCTTTTTCTCCAAGAATCACATTATCCGTTCTGGTGTTTACATTGACGATTACACTTTTGATATAAGGAAGCCTTTGAACGATATCTTCTGCCATTTCTTTCATAGATGAGAAAGGATATTCTCGCACAATCCATACCAGCATGACCTCGCCTGTTGTGAATGCATGTTTGATCAAAAGATGGCGAAATACAGAAGCATTGCCATATGTTTGAAGTAATTCTTTCATATGGGATAATACTTCATTAATGGTTTCACTTTGAATCGCACAGGCGTTTGTATCAATGATGGTATTGGAATGGATACGATAAAAGCCTGTGACAACTTTATTTTGATCCACACCTACAGGTATTTGGCATTTATTACGATAGTACCATGGATTTTCCATCCCTAATACATCTTCAACTTTCATATCCAGTTTTGCGATACGATCAATGACATCCTGTACTTTTTGTTTCTTAAAGTGCAGCTGTTCTGTATAAGTCATATGCTGTAGCTGACATCCTCCACATTGTTTTGCGACAGGACATTTTAATTCACATCGCTGTTTTGATGGTTCTTTGATAGACAGGACTTTTGCATATCCATATGTTTTTTTCACTAATGTAACGACCATTTCTGCTGTTTCATTCTGTAAGATTCCCTTTACAAATAAAGGAAAACCATCAATTTTCACAACGCCCAGACCTTCTTTGGTATAGCCACTGCATGTTCCAACAATTTTATCATTCTTTTTCATTTTACACCTCAAAAAAGGGCAATCGCCCTTTTTATTTCTTATTCGCTTCTTCCTGTTGTTTCAATAATTCTTTTGCTTCTTTTTCGTTTTTTGGGGTTGTAATGTTATCTACAACCTTCTTTTTATTGGCAGCATTCTTGACCAGTTCTAAATAGATTTGATCATCTTCCTTATGTGAATCATCTGGAATAAAGTTATATGCATGAATATCTAAATCATACATTTTGGTTTTATCTTTATTCGTGAAATATGTTTTCACTGGAAGGATATCATTTACTTTGTCATATGCTGCATTCAACAGATTTTCTAATGTATCTTGATCGATGTCATCTGCTGCATCCATCGTAATACGAAGTGTTGCACTTGTCAAATTGACTTCGACCTTTTCTACTCCATCAAAATTTAAAGCTTTTTTCACCTTATCCATTTGTTCTTGTGTAATAGCAGGGTCAAGTGAATTTTCAAAGCGGGACCCTGTGACTGGTTTGCCACTGTTTTCTTTCGCTCCAAAATATATATAGCCTAACAGAAGCAATGGAATTAACAATACAATGATTGCGACAGTAATTAAAACCTTACTGGACTTTCTTGTATTTCTCTTCTGTTTTTGGTTTTTCATGTTTTTCTGTTTACTCATATTATTCACCTCAACACCTCTATTGTACTAGAAAATGTAACAGAATGCTATCTTTTTTTCAGTTCTTCCTGAATCATCTTATTTGTCATTGCAGGATTTGCCTGTCCTTTGCTGGCCTTCATAACCTGGCCAACCAAGAATCCTACAGCACGATCCTTACCATTTTTGAAGTCCTCAATAGATTGTGGATTGTTATCTAAGACCGTTGTGATCATCGCTAATAATTCAGATGTATCACTCATTTGTTTCATGCCTTTTTCTTCTACAACCTTTTTAGGATCTTTTCCTTTCATGATTTCTTCAAATACGACTTTTGCTTGTTTACCACTGATTTCTCCATCGTTTACCATATTGATCATGGTACCTAAATGAGCTGGATTACATGGGTTTTCTGATAGTTTTAACGTTGCTTTGTTTAAAGCCGCAACCATTTCCACAATGACCCAGTTGGCAGCCTTTTTGTAATCTTTGGTGTGTTCACATACCAGTTCAAAGAAATCCGCAAGATCACGATTGTTTACCAATACGCCTGCATCATATTCTTTAAGGCCTAATTCATCCATATAACGCTGTTTTCTTGCATCTGGAAGTTCTTCCATATGTTCTTGGATATCTTTGATCCATGCTTCATCTAAACGAATTGGGAAAATATTTGGTTCTGGGAAATATTTATAATCCACACTTCCCTCTTTCTTACGCATCATTACTGTTGTTTTCTGTGTTTCATCATAACGTCTAGTTGCCTGAACAACCTGACCGCCACTTTCGATGACTTCTTTTTGACGGGCAACTTCCGCATCTATGGCTTTTTGAACATTACTGATAGAGTTCAGGTTTTTGATTTCTGTTCTTGTGCCAAATGTATCACTGCCTTCTTCACGAATAGATACATTAACATCACAACGCATGCTTCCTTCTTCCATCTTTACATCAGATACACCAAGATAGAATAATAAAGTTCTTAGTTTTTCAACATAAGCAGCTGCTTCTTCTCCATTACGGATATCTGGTTCACTTACGATTTCCACAAGTGGTGTTCCTGCACGGTTAAAATCAATTAATGTACCAGCATCAGAGTGGAACTGTTTTGCGGTATCTTCCTCCATATGAATACGGTTGATTCTGATTTCTTTCTTGCCATTTTTGGTATCAATAGAAATGCTGCCATTACGTCCAATTGGATGGAACTGCTGTGTAATCTGGAATCCTTTAGGAAGATCAGAATAATAATAGTTTTTACGATCAAATTTTACTAATGGATCGATGGTACAGTTTAATGCAGTTGCAGCTTTGATTGCAAGACGTACTGCTTCTTTATTGACACATGGCAATGTACCAGGATGACCTAAATCTATTTCATTCACACAAGTGTTTGCTGTTTCTCCAAAGGAAACAGGTGCACTGGAGAACATTTTTGTCTTTGTTTTTAATTCGCAGTGGATTTCAATCCCGATTACTGTTTCATAATTCATTTTGACACCTCCACATCGTTTCCTTTTAATCCTGTGATTTCTTCGATTGCTTTTCCAATATTGAATAATGTTTGTTCATCAAATGCTTTCGCAGTCATATTGATTCCGATTGGAAGGCCTTTTACAAAACCTGTAGGCATTGTCATACTTGGATATCCTGAGAAGTTTCCAATCGCCATATAGTTTTCTGCGACAAGCGCATCATTATCTAAATGTTCTTCACGGCTTTCTTCAGATAATGGCGCAACATCACTACTTGCATTCGCAATGACAACATCATAATCTTTTAAACAATTTGCTAATTCTTCAACAATTAAGCGACGTACTTTCTGTGCTTTACGGAAAATCTTTTCCTGGTTTTCTTCAAACAAAGAGTAGCTTCCTACCACAAAACGTCTGCGCACATAGGAACAAAGGCCTTTTGTACGGGAATTGATCATTACTTCTTCTACACTTTCCCCATCTTCACGCATACCAAAACGGATACCATCTAAATTTGAGTGATTTGCGGTTGCTTCCGCATTTGCGATAATGTAATAAACAGGTAAAATAGCTTTCATCAGTTTATCATCAAAGTGTACACGTTCTACGATCGCACCTTTACTTTCTAAAGCTTTCATTAATGCATCAAAATTTTCTTTTACATCAATATTGCTTACGCCCTGTTGTACATTTTCTAGTACCGCAATACGTTTTCCTTTGATATCAGAATTGATATTAGAAGCATATGCTTCTACTTCTTTGTAAGAAGAAGTCATATCACGATCATCTCTTCCAGCTAAAACTTCCAATGCTTTTGCGGCATCTTCAATAGCTGTAGTAAAGTATCCTACATGATCCAAAGATGATGCATAAGGAATGATACCATAACGTGAAATTCTTCCATAAGTTGGTTTCATACCGATAATACCGTTATAAGCAGCTGGTTTTCTTACACTGTCACCAGTATCCGTACCAATCGCAAAAGGCACAACACCACTTGCGACAAGCACTGCACTACCCCCAGAGCTTCCTCCAGAAATTCGATTTGTATCCCATGGATTGTTTACTTTTCCGGTATAAGCATTTTTGTTAGTACCACCCATACCTAATTCATCCATGCTCGCTTTTGCGATTACAACCGCTCCGGCTGCTTTCAATTTATCAACAATTGCGGCATTATATACTGGAACATAGTTATCCAGAATACGAGAACTTGCGGTTGTACGAACACCCTTTGTATTAACGTTATCTTTTAATACAATTGGCAACCCATATAATGGCGCATGTTCATCTACACTTTTTAATTCATCCAGCTGTTCTTCCACATCGCAGAATGTCACAACTGCATTTAGTTTTTCCTGTAAATCTCTTGCTTTTTCAAGTGCTTCTACAACACGTGTTTCCACGTCTTTTTCTCTTGTCTTTTCAAAATCCATCTTACTTCACCACCTTTGGAACATGTACATGACCAGCACGTACGCTCGCTGCATTTGCTAATGCATCCTCCTGCGAAATTACATTTTCCACAACATCTTCTCTTAAGAATGTTGTGTCTGCTTCAAATGGGTAGATCATTTCTTCTACACCCTCCGTATTGATTTCATCCAATACTTCGATCTGTTCCAGTAATACTTTGAATTCTTCTTGAAGTTTCTTTACTTCTTCTTCGTTGACATCAAACATGATATCATGTGCAAGCTTTTTAAAATACGCTTCATCAAAAGTTTCCATGTTTTCCTCCTTCTATCTATCAGCTTCTTATTTAAAATAAGATCGTTGTTACTTTACTACTGTTCTTTTCACGTTCAATGGCAGCATAATGATTGTTATCACAACTGACATCTACAGTGATGCGATAGGATGTCGCAAACTCATCTAGATTTTCTACAAGCAGCTGGGCAATAGCATTCATTTCCATACCGGTTTTCGCATGTGCCACAACGGATATTTTCAATTCATTCAAACTATCATTTTCAAAATAGCCTTTTCCTATTATGGAAGTATCATCTCCCAAATCCAGTTCAGCTAATGCTTTTTTATAATTCACAAAAGCTGTATTTGTGGTCGCATCCTTTTTATCACTTTCATCCGTTGGAAATAATACCCAGTTGGCATTGATATCTGAAAAATCAATGGATGTAGCATCACCTTTTACATATCCTTCCCGTTTAAAGGTTCCAGGTATGCCCTCCTGATCTCCTGCGATATCATATACAGTAACATAAATCGGAAGTTTTTTCATCTGTGGATAGGTATCACGCATATATTGCAGCAAACGCTGGCCATATACACTTTCATATTTTTTCATATCACTTTCTTTAATCGTATATTTCTGATTTTTTTCATCAACATCCTGACTGTTGACTACCATGGCTAGTGATAAACCACTTAATTCTTCCCCTTTATACCAGTCAATCTCAAATATATCAACCAGAATCACAGGATCTTTTATGGTTCCTTTATCTGTCTGAAAGGCAGTGCCGTTTTCTGGATTTAAACCAATAGGATTTTCTTCGCTTTTCCTACCCAATAATCCATTTTTATCCGCAGATGCATCTAAGGTATTGTAATCTAAGAACTGGCTTTCCCGATACGTATATGTATCTGGTGAAAAGTGCTGTTTACTATATTTCATCAAACCATTGGCGATTTCCAATGTATCATTTAGATTGGTCACCATGGTCATGTGTTTTAAACGGGCATCACTGACATCAAAAGGTAATAATGCGGTATAATCTCCCTCACGTATCGCAACGGTTTCTTTTCCATCATTTTTATCCTTTTTCTTATCATCAGAATTGTTACAGCCGCTTAATAATAGTACGCCGGATAATGCAATTAACCCTAAATCTTTTAATTTCACATCAGCTCACCTCTTTCATAAAGGTTTCTTCATCCATGGTCGCAACACCTAAATCATTGGCCTTGGTTAGTTTACTGCCTGCTGCTTCTCCATAAATGACATAATCTGTTTTCTTTGATACAGAACCGCTGACATTTGCCCCCAGTCCTTCTAAGATTGCCTTTGCTTCATTTCTGGTTAGCTGTGTTAAAGTACCTGTTAAAACTACCGTTTTTCCTGTAAAGATACTTTCTTTGATTTCTTCTTTTTCTGTATCCATACGTAAGCCATATGCTTTTAAATGATTGATCAGTTCTATATTTTTGGGTTCATGGAAGAATGCCACAATACTTTGCGCTGTGATATCTCCAATATCTTTGATCATCGTTAATTCATCATGACTTGCCTGCATTAAGGCATCCATGGTAAGGAAACGTTTCGCAAGTATCTTTGCGGCCTTTTTTCCAACCTGACGAATACCAAGTCCAAAGATTAAATCTTCCAATGGATTTTGTTTACTCACTTCAATCGCATCAATCATATTCTGATAGCTTTTTTCTTTAAATCCTTCAAAAGCTAAGATTTCTTCTTTATGTTCTACCAGACGATAAATATCTTCTATGGTATTTAATAATCCTTTATCATGGAAGAATTCTACTTTCTTTTCTCCCAATGTATCAATATTCATGGCATCTCTGCTGGCGAAGTGAATCATACTTTCCACTACACGTGCAGGACAGTCCTGATTGATACAATAATGGGCAGCCTCATCAGGTAAACGAACAAGTTCACTACCACATACTGGACACACATTTGGGAACTGATAAACAGCCTGTGTACCATCTCTTCTTTCATTTATTGCTCTTACGACTTCTGGAATGATATCTCCAGCTTTTCGTATGACAACATCATCGTTGATACGTACATCTTTTTCTTTGATCATATCTTCATTATGAAGTGTAGCTGCACTTACAGTTGTTCCAGCGACTCTGACTGGTTCTAATACAGCATTTGGTGTAATTTTTCCTGTTCTTCCTACTGTCAATACGATATCTAAAAGCTTTGTGACAACTTCTTCAGCTGGGAATTTATAAGCAATTGCCCATTTTGGTGCCCTTATGGTATTTCCTAAATGCGCCTGTGCCGCAAAAGAATCTACCTTGATGACCATACCATCAATGGCATATGGCAAATGAGGTCGCTGTTCCCCAATTTCCTGAATAAATGCCCATACTTCATCCATATTCGCACAGATACGGCGAAGCGGATTGACACGCAAATGCATTTCTTCCATCTTTTCAAGTGCTTCTTCCTGACTTTGAATACCAAATTCTGAAGAATTTACGAAATAGTACCAGAAAGCATCCAATTTACGACTTGCGGCAATTTTTGAATCTAGCTGGCGGATAGAACCTGCGGCAGCATTTCTTGGATTCGCAAATAATTCTTCACCTTTTTCTTCTCGTTGTTTATTCAACATTTCAAAGGATGCATTTGGCATATATACTTCACCACGCACCTCCACTTCCTCTGTATATGGGATATGCATAGGAATACTTTGAATCGTACGAACATTATGAGTAACATCTTCTCCAACGATACCATTGCCTCGTGTAACCGCCTGAACAAATGTACCATTACGATAAATCAAAGACATTGCCAGACCATCGATTTTTAATTCTGCGACATAGCGGGCATTGGGCTCCACTTCACGCACCTTTCGATCAAAGTCCTGTAATTCTTCTAAATTGAACACATCATCCAAAGATAACATAGCACGACTGTGTTCTACTTTCGTGAATGCATCTAATACCACACCGCCAACTCTTTGTGTAATAGAGTTAGGATCAGCATATTCTGGAAACTGTTGTTCCAAAGATTCCAGCTCCTGATAATATCGATCATATTCCTGATCAGATACACTTGGCTTGTCCAATACATAATATTCATAAGAAAGCCGATCTAAGATACGGCGTAATTCCAATATTCGTTGTTGACTCATAGAAACCTCCTATTTTTTTGTAAGGGATGGGTGTGTTACCATGATTTTTCTGATACCGAATTTCTGGTCAAAAGCAATCACAGCTAATTCACCTTCCATTTTTATGACCACACCATCTCCAAATGAAGCATGGTTCACGAGATCACCTTTTCTTATCTTACCCTTTTTCTTCGGTTTTTCTACTGTTTTTGAAGAATTATCCACAAAATCCTGTGGAGCATGCTGAATCATATCATCCTGATGGCGTTCTCCTGTTGAAAAAGAACGTGATCTTTGATTCATGGATAAGAAATCAGCACCACTGAATGTATCCACATCACCAGCAAAACTGTTTCGTGGTTTTGCGCCAACATCCTCTAAATATTCTTCTGGTATCTCACTAATAAATCTTGAGGTTGTTTTAATTTTATCCAGTATGTAACTATACCCATAGGAATCACTTAAAAACAACTGCTTCTTTGCTCTGGTAAAGGCAACATAGGCAAGACGACGTTCTTCTTCCAATGCCTCCTGTCCACCTTCTCCAACACTTTTTTCATTTGGAAAAATACCTTCACAAAGACTGTATACAAACACATTATCAAACTCAAGGCCTTTAGCTGCATGAATCGTCATCAACTGCACAAAGTCACCCTGCTGTGTCTGTTCTTTATCTGTATATAAGGAAATCTCCTGTAAATAATCCTGTAGACTGCCATCTGGATTACTTTCCACATAATCTGCGATATCATTGATCAATTCCTTGATATTTTCTTTACGCTCTATTTCTTTTTCTTCATCCAGCATTGCCAGATAGCCACTTTCCTCCATAATACGTTCCATTAATTGATCGATACTGATGGTATCCACCAAAGCACGGCATTCTTCAATAACACGCACAAACTCCTGAATACTTGCTCTGGCTTTGCCTTTTCCAATTTCATAATGCTTTAATACATCATACATATTGGTTTGATCATGTCCAGCCTGCGTTTCAATCAGTTCTAATGTTTTTGCGCCTATTCCACGTTTTGGAGAATTAATGACACGTTTTACTGCTAGATTTTTAAATAATTCTTTTGGGTCATCTTCACTTTTTGGCGCTAATAGTCGTAAATAACTTAATGCATCTTTAATTTCTGCACGATCATAGAATCGTACGCCACCATAAATACGATAGGGAATATGTGCATCCAACAAGGCTTTTTCAAGTCCTCGTGATAAATAGTTACTACGATATAATATTGCGATATCTTTATAATTTATGCCCGCATGATGTAATGTCTTGATCTTACCTGCAACCCAGACAGGTTCATTATCCCCATCCATTGCAGTAAAGTGAACAATTTTACTGTCCCCTTCAATTTCTGTAAATAAATCTTTATCAATACGATTGCGGTTATTCTTGATAAGTGCATTCGCACCATTCAATATTTGCTGGGTACTACGATAATTCTGATTTAAAATAACGGTTTTCGCATTTGGAAAATCTTTATCAAAATTCATGATAATATCTACCTGTGCACCACGCCATGTATAAATTGTCTGATCTGGATCCCCTACTACACATAAATAAGAATCTTCTTTGACCAGCATTTTAATGATGGCATATTGTAGATTATCCACATCCTGAAACTCATCTACATGAATATATTTAAAACGTCGTTGCCATTTTCTTCTGACTTCTTCATAATCTCTCAATATATGATGCGCAAATATCAATAAATCATCAAAATCCAGCGCAAACATTTCCTGTAAACGTTTTTGATAGAATGCATAAACATCCGCTTTGATCTGTTCTCCTGCCCATGGTCCAGCATTCATCTTTGCCACATTGGGATCAATAAAATTGGTTTTATTGCCGCTGATATAGGACAGCATAGAACCATAGCTATAGGATTTCACATCAATTTTCATCTGTTTATAAGCATCTTTTAAGATACTTTTCTGATCATCACTATCTAATATTGTAAAGTTTCTAGGATATCCGATTTCTAAAATATCCTCTCTTAATAATCGCACACAAAAGGAGTGAATTGTAGAAATCTGTACAGCGGATGCTACATCCCCTAATATATTTTCCACTCGCTCCTTCATTTCTTTTGCGGCTTTATTCGTAAACGTAATCGCTAAGATTTTATTGGGATATACGTGTAATTCATCGATCAGATATGCGATTCTGGTCGTCACAACTCTTGTCTTGCCACTACCTGCACCTGCAATGATTCTCAAATGATGATCCACACAACTTGCGGCTTCTGCCTGTTTATCATTTAACTGTTCTAATAACGACACAAAATCACCTCCGTAATAGTATATCATAAACGTTTTAAAATCTCTATGCATATAGCGTATTGTAAGGTAATTTTAAGGTGATTTTTTTCGATTGAATTTTTTATCTAAAGCTTTGTATTCATTCTGCTTTTTTGATAGTATCTTATATCACATATTTCATATTTACGCATCTTTTCTGCAAATGCTGATATCAAATCTTCCTTATATATGACATATGATACATTTCTTACGAAATATTCACAAAATATCCATAGTAATTTTGCTTATTTTATACTATAATTTAAAAATGTTGAGGTGTATAAAATATGTCAAAGAAAGATAGTAATAAAAAGGGAAAACGCAACTACAGCAGGACAATTGACCTAGTATTTCTTCTGATTCTGATGATCATTATGGTCATGGCGTTTTACATAGCATTTACCTTTGGAATTCTACCACAAAAATGGATTATGATCGCTGCGGCTGTCTTTGCCGTGATATTTGCGATTTTGTTCATTCTATCCTTAAAGAAACTGCCAAAATGGGCGGTATACACAAAGCGTGTATTCATCCTATTGTTATGTGCATTGCTAGCAACTGGTGGCTATTTCTTAGATAAGACACGTTCTACATTGCGTAAGGTGTCATCCAGCTCTGTAAGCAGTGAATCCAATGTGGAAAAGCTGATGGTCATCGTACCAAAGGATTCCAACATTTCCAGCATTAAAGATTTAGAAAATGCGACAATTGGATTTCAAAACAGTACAGATAAAGATAATGCAGAATATGTAAAACAGCAATTATCTGGTAAAGTTACAAATTATACTGCAGTAGATGCTTTAGATTACACGCAGTTGATTACGGATTTATTGGATTTAAAGACATTACAGGCGCTTGCAATCTCTGAAACATACTACAATATGTCTGCGGCGAATATTGACGCTTTTAAAGATAATGTCAAAACAATTGAAACCTATGAAACTACAAAGAAAACAAAACCAACAACACGCAATATTGATATCACAAAAGATACCTTTACAGTCTATCTAAGTGGTATTGATAATATGGGTTCTCCTGATCAACAGACCAGAACGGATACCAACCTGATTTTGATTGTCAATCCAGTCGCAAAACATATTGATATGGTATCTTTGCCACGTGATGGATATATACCAAATCCAGCATTGAATAATATGAATGATAAATTAACACATACAGGAAATGATGGAATCGAAAACAGTGTGGCAGCGATTGAAAACTTCTTCCAGATTCCCATTGATTATTATGCACGTATTGGATTTAATTCTTTGATTCAGATTATAGATGCAATTGGTGGTATCGATGTAGATGTAGAAATTGATTTCTGTGAACAGGATGAAAATCGTAGTTTCAAAAAAGATGATTTAGTTTGTTTAAAAAAAGGAAAACAACATCTGAATGGTAAACAGGCACTGGCTTATGCAAGACACAGACATACAATTGGCTATGATAATGCAGGTCGTGAACGTGCACAACAAAGAATCATCAAGGCGATGATCAATAAAATGATTTCTCCTTCTGCGATCGGATATCTGAACAAATTATTAGATATTATACCAAGTTATGTGATTACCAATGTACCTAGTGATAAAATCACAGATTTCGTGTCAAATGAATTAAACGATTTATCTCCATGGACCATAAGTTCAATCAAAAGTGATACCGGCTGTTATGATGATCAAGTAGCCGCAAGTACTTCCACTTTAGGAATTAGTGATTGTTACTTATTCAGTCGTGATGAAGTACATGCCTTATTAAATGCTTTTGAAGGCGCAAGCAATCAATTAAAGATGAATGAATTCCATTTTGATTTACAGGATTTATATAAGGATACTCCACAGATCAATCAAGATCCAACACTGGTTTGGTCTGATATGGCAGTAAATCCACATTAAGAAAAGAGAAATCTCTTTTCTTTTTTTATAAGCATTGTCCGTACAAAAATGGGTAGAATATGTTATAATTAGCCGGTGCGAAAGGAAGGTAAAAGAAAATGGAAATTATGAAAAAGTTCATAAGTTATTATAAGCCGTATAAAAAAGTTTTTTTTCTGGATATGCTGTGTGCATTGATTATCAGTATCGTTGACCTGGCATTTCCACAGATTTTAAATTATTTAAACAATACGTTTTATGTTCAGCCAAAAGAAATGATCATGGACAGCCTGTTTATTTTGGCCATTGGCCTGTTGATCATGTATATTGTAAGAGCATTGTGTCGTTACTATGTCACTGCCCAGGGGCATATCATGGGCGCAAAGATGGAAAGTGATATGCGTCAGGATCTGTTTGATCAATTTGAACGTTTATCATTCTCTTATTATGATCAAAACAATACAGGAGAAATGATGAGTAAACTGGTATCTGATTTATTTGATATTTCTGAATTATCTCACCATGGACCTGAAAACGTGTTTATCTCATTATTAAAGATTTTTGGTTCTTTCATATTGTTGTTATATATCCATGTGCCATTAACATTAATTTTGATTGCGGTAACAGTTATTATGCTGGTGTTCTCTTTATTTCAAAACAAGAAAATGCAGGCTACCTTCATGGATAATCGACGTAAGATTGCAGGCGTCAATGCTAGTTTACAGGATTCCTTAGCTGGCATTCGTGTGGTGAAATCATTTGCGAATGAAGATATTGAACGTGATAAATTCGCCCACAGTAATCAGATGTTCTTACAATCTAAATCAAATAACTATTATCGTATGGGATTGTTTCATGCAGGAAATAATTTCTTTCAGGGTATGTTGTATCTGACAATTCTAGTAGCTGGAGGTTTCTTTATCGCTAAAGGTACCTTAGATCCAATTTCACTGGCTACCTATGCTTTATATATCAATATCTTTGTAGCACCAATTGAAGTCCTTGTGGAATTCACAGAAATGTTTCAAAAAGGGTTCTCTGGTTTTAAACGTTTCTTAGAAGTCATTGAAACAAAACCAGATATCGTAGATGCAGAAAACGCAAAAGATATTGAAGAAGTATCTGGTGTCATCGATTATGAAGATGTATGCTTCAGTTACAATGAAGAAGAAACTGTATTAGATCATATCAACTTCCATATTGACGCAGGAAAATCCATTGCCTTGGTTGGTCCAAGCGGCGGTGGAAAAACAACCATTTGTTCCTTGCTTCCAAGATTTTATGATGTAAACAGTGGAAGCATTAAAGTAGATGGTAAAGATGTACGTGAGTTGACACTGGAAAGTTTACGTAAAGCCATCGGCATTGTTCAACAAGATGTCTATTTATTTACTGGTAGTATTAAAGAAAATATTGCATATGGCCGCCCGGGTGCTAGTGATGATGAAATCATTGATGCAGCAAAGAAAGCCAACATCCATGAATTCATTATGAGCTTACCTGATGGATATGATACTTTTGTAGGAGAGCGTGGTACACGATTAAGTGGTGGACAGAAACAGCGTATCTCTATCGCCCGTGTATTTCTGAAAAATCCTAAAATTTTAATTCTGGATGAAGCAACCAGTGCTTTAGATAATGAAAGTGAACGTCACATTCAAAAAAGTCTGGAAGAATTATCAAAAAATCGAACATGTATCACCATTGCCCATCGTTTATCTACTATCCGTAATGCGGATGAAATTATCGTTATTAGTGAAAACGGTATGGAAGAACGTGGCAGTCATGAGGAATTAATGGAGAAAAATGGTGTTTATGCGAAATATTATAACCTTCAATTTGAAGGTTTGGATTACGATGAACAGACCAAAGAAGTGATACATACAAAATAACAAAAGAAAAACTAATGACGTGCATTAGTTTTTCTTTTTATCTTCTTCATTTACTTTTGTATGTTCTACCATTGTTAACCATTCACGCAAGGTTTCCACATCTTCCTGATCACGAATGATGCATTCCATTAACATAGTTTCCTGTCCCGAAATATATTGCGCAGAAATACGATAGTATTCCTCTGTTTCTTCAATAAAACCTTTTCCTTTGAAATTCTGATTATCAATATCAAAAGCTTCTTCACATAAAAATGCCTGCGCAAATTCTAAATTTTCTTCAAATATATAGGCATTTGCCTTGATGAGCCATTTCCATCCATCTTCACTTTGTTTGTAAGGTGCCATGAAATGCAAGGTCTGACTTTTTTCATCATAGCCATTTTCACTGCAGCCAGGCACAGGAATACGCCAGTTGCCAAAAGGATAAGACACCATATAGCGACGATATCCTACATCTTCAAGATGCATATCAATACCATGACGGATGATATCTTCTCTATGGATGGCTTCACATAATTCATGATATTCTTTCATAGGAAGTGGCAATGTATCATCTTTTTCATAAGCAGCTTCAATATAATCTATAATCATATTTGCCATCTTATCGCTGTATTCATTCATACTGCTGTATTCAAAGAAGCATTCTTTCCATAGCAAGGATAATGCACAATTACGATAATATCCTGCATGAAAATCCAAATCATTCCAAATAAAGAAACGCTGTGCTAACTCTTCGATATCCAAATTCGTGAAATCTTCTACAGAAATATATCCCATTGGTGTTACCACATAACCATCTTTTCCAATTGGCTGATAGTAATCCATTGGCCAGCTGATCATCAGATTATTTAATTCCTGATGATTATCCTTTACATATCCTGCGATATCCTTTAGCCACTGATAGAAGTATTTATATTTTAAATTTTCAAAGTTTCTTTCTTCATAATATTTTGTTGGATCACTTACTTCAAAAGCAATTGGACTATTCATGATGACTTCATCAAAGAATGAACATACAAATGCATGAAATCCAGGTCCCGCTACATTTGTCTGTGCTACAATACTAACAAAAGTTCCTTCATAGCTGCATTCAATATATCCTTCTGGACAAATATCCATCATCAAGGTTGCATCATAATCTTCGATATGTACTTTCTTTTTTACACATACATCTTTTAAATACTGAGAAAACTGTTCTCTGTCCTTTTCTTTTTCAAGCGCACCTTCTAATACTACTTCAATTGACATTCATCTTACCTCCTCTAAAAAGGGACTGTATGTTCAGTCCCTTTAATCTAGTGCTAATACACGATAACCTTGTTTTGGCTGCGCTGATTCTGCATAATTGCCACTATAATCTGTTTCTGGATTATAGTCATAATCATACATGCGAATCAGTGTTACCTTCATGCTGGTTTTAAGTTTATCTACTGGAATCTTTCCTTCCTTATAGGTTACTTTTAAATCAACATAATAACCTTCTACAGGCTGTGCATTATATTGTAAACCTTGTGCTTCTTCAAAACCACTGATCTGCACATCACTTACTTCAGGTAAACTGTCCTTGCCATATTCATTTACGATCGTAGGATAATTTCCATAATAATAAGCAGTCGCAAAATCTTTAAACTTATTGATATAGGCTGTAGGAATAAATTCTAAACCACCTAAATCACTTTGATCTTTTTTATTGGACAATGTAAAGAAATCAAAAGCAAAGCTGACAGCTACCTGTTTTGCTTCTTCTTGTGTATCCTGATTCTCCAGTGCTGCGCTCAGCTTGTTGTATGCCGTGATTTGTGCATTCGTAGGATTGACTGGTTCCACATAGACATCATTTGCGACCATGGAAACCACAGGCTCTTTTTTATCTTCTTCTTTTTTGCTTTCCTTGTCTGATCCCCCGCTACAGCCGCTGACTGTAAATACCATCGCAAGAAGCGTTAGTGCAATCAAGCTTTTTCTGATTTTCATAAATACCTCCAACTGCAATTAGAATTTCATTTGTTTGACATATTCTAAAACATTTTCTTTATACAGGCCGCCGCCTTGTTTCAGTTCTTTGTTGCCGCCACCTTTTAAGTGGTATTCATCCGCAATCTTTTCAAAGACCTTTTCCACATCAAAGTCAACCTCAGGATGACTTGCGACAACCACTTGCATATTATCGTATATTTTTGCGATAAATACAACTGCTTTTTTATCTTCTTTTGTTATATATTGAGCTAAATTCGCCAAAGACTTCTGATCAATATCATCGAAGAACTCCACAATCACATTTTCTTCTTTTGCGGCAAGTTCTTTCGCAAGCATTTTATAGTATTTATGTTTCCATACAACAACATCTCTGTTTAACTGCTTTACTTCATTAATTAAACGATTAACGCCAGTATTGACATAGATATGGGAAACTGCCAATGAGTTGCTGGCTTCATCCAAGACTTTATAACGTTTCTTAACACTGTCTAACATCTGATCTCCCACGGTATAGCGAATCTTATAGCCTTTACTTGTTTTTTCGTACCCAACAATAAACAGCATTTGCAGATAACGTAAGCTAGGCACATGCATACAACCACACAGGTTATAGTCTAACGCACCGATTTTCACAACACGGATATCATCATCCATATGTGGAATCAATGCTTCTTTAGCAACGAATTTTAATGCTTCGTTATAACTTGGATATGTAACTGTCACATCCAGATCATCACGAATCAATCCATTGCACAGCACCTCTAATTCAAATGCCATTTTATCATTGAAATCTTTTAAATCAAATTCAATATCATTTTCTTCATCACCAACATGGTGAGCAAGTGTTTTTACTTTATATACATTTCCTAAAACAGCACTAATCAAATGCTGGGCTGTATGAACCTGACATTTACGAAAACGTTCATGCAGATTCACGCTCATAAATACGTTTCCTTCCAATCTGGTATCCAATAAATGCCATAATTCTCCATCTTCATATTTTAATGCTTCTACATAGTGATTATCAATCATTCCGATATCACTTTGCATACCTCCACTTTCCTTAAAGAAAATGGTTTCTTTAAATGCATGCCAGAACATGCCGTTTTCTTCTTTTACTTTTGTTACGACAGTCCCTAGTTCTGTCTTAAAGCAATTATCATACAATTTATTGAACATACTCACGCTTCCTTTCCTCATAAAATTTTTATTTCTTCTATTTTACCACATTTTTAATTCCTTTTGAATAGTAATCCCTTTTAATTAATATGTGAAATCATGTTATTTCATGCCTTTTCATTGCGGTAAAAATCATGTATAATGATAAAGCAAGTTTATAGCAGGAGGACATATATGAATCAAGTAGCAGATCATTGGAAAGATTATGAATGTATAGATGCCGGAAACGGTGAAAAACTGGAAAGATGGAAAGATATTATTTTACGCCGTCCAGATCCTCAGGTTATCTGGCCTATTGACAAGGAAGATCAGTTATGGAAAAGTCCTCATGCCCATTATCATCGCAGTAAAAGTGGTGGCGGCAGTTGGGAATATAAAAAGAAATTTAAAGAAAGCTGGACCATCTCTTATAAAGAATTACGATTCAAAGTATCTCCTACCGGTTTTAAGCATACGGGACTGTTCCCTGAACAGGCAGCAAACTGGGACTTTATGATGGATAAAATCAGAAATGCAGATAAAGAAATCCGTGTTTTAAATTTATTTGCTTATACAGGTGGGGCAACAATGGCCTGTGCGAGTGCAGGTGCTGCAGAAGTCGTACATGTGGATGCGAGTAAAGGTATGGTCAACTGGGCAAAAGAAAATATGAGCTTATCACACCTAGAAGATCATAAAATCCGTTTTATCGTGGATGATGTTTTAAAATTTGTACAGCGTGAAAAACGTCGTGGAAGAACCTATCATGCGATCATTATGGATCCACCAAGTTATGGTCGAGGACCAAATGGCGAAGTTTGGAAGATTGAAGAACAATTATATCCACTGGTAAGTGCGTGTATGGAAATTCTGGATGATGATCCTTTATTCTTTTTGATCAATTCCTATACAACAGGTTTTCCAGCATCTGTTTTATACAACCTGATTCATGCGACAATTTTAAGAAAACATCCAAATGGCTATATAGAAGCCGGAGAAATTGGATTGCCAATCACAAGAAGCAATACCACCCTTCCTTGTGGCATCTATGGAAGATGGGTAAAAAAATAACAAAAGTCTACTATCCAATCATCATACGATAGTAGATTTTTTTCAAATTGAACTGACAGATGTAAAAAATAACGATATAATGAAAGCAGATATATTCCAAAAGAACGATAGGAAGAAGGCATAATCATGAATATCATACAAGCTTATATAGAAAAATTAATTACATTGTATGGTGATGAAATCGTATATGAAAATAGTCATTATGATGAAGAAACCTTACAACAGATTCCAGAAGTATTAAGACCCTTATATCGTGAAGTTTCAAAACTATCAATGCCTTTTGGTGAGATTGATTGCCTTGAAACAGCACTGAAAAATTCAAAAGCAGAACCATTTTTAAGTGAACAATGGTTTTGTTTTGGCAGTGATGATTATTTTTCATTTTGGCTGTGCCGATATACACCGGACGAAGATGGTTTTTCTATCACTTATTGGGATCATGATTCAGGAAGTGAAATTGATGATGCCATTTATATGAATATCATTGATTTTTTAGAAGATATGCGCAATGAATATGAGGAAGATAAGAATGAATAACAGCATAACCATAGATTCTAATACATAAAAACCTTATTATCTTTTCCCTGGTTTCTGAATTGTGGAAAGGAAACAGAAATTGATAATGTTATGTTAAGCAAAGATGTTAGAAAATCTATCCAATCATCAAAATGGGAAAACATCCTGTTGGAAAAACGTGGAGAGTATACCGCACAACTATCAAAAAATTTTAAAGACGAATATCGAAATTGGAATCAGATCATCAAAACTGTAAAAAACGATATCCTGCCACAACTTGAAATCATCTGGCAAAAGAATTTAAAAGCTGCCGGCATCTATGAGCCTTATATTTTGGATGATATAAAATTCAATATTTCAACAATCCTTATGCTTCACGCCTATAGTCGATATATTCCAATGCCTGATTTTTTTGAAAAGCTTCTATCCATATATGCAAGTGGTCATATCGCCTGTGGATGGAGAAAAGGAAAAGAAAGTGGATATATACAGGTTTTTTAAAGGAGTTTATGATGAAACAAAACATTGATTTTCATACAATTTCACTTACTGGAAGGCTTTGTTACTTATTCATGTGCTTTGAGCAATACGTAACAGCCTGTTACCCTGAAAAAGACTGGACACTTGTTGCACAAAAGTGCTGGCAATGGACTAACCATTATTGGAATGAAGGTTGTGATATCTACGCACAAATTATACCGGAATTCCTTTTTGAATTTGATGATTATGAACAGACAAATGAGCAATTTGATGGTAACTTATCAAAAAACGATTATGAACAATTCTCATTCTTATATAAGGATGTATGCATCGAGGAAATCAATCAGCTGTTCATGTTAGGCATAGACTTCGATAACGCTTGTGAAGGTAGTGACTTTTCAAATGCAGATGATATCACCATTGATATTTTAGAAAAAGCTCAAATGATATTATCAAAGCATCGTATTCCTTATCCAGATATTCATCTGTTATCTGGTTTTTCAGTGAATCAAAAGAATGGATGGGGCGATTTCTTAGACAGTTCATATTTATCTATAATTATTTAAAGCAAAAGTACAGCAAACTGCTGTACTTTTATAATATTAGTAATCAAGATTTTCACCATTTGAAGCAATCACTTGTTTGTAATAATCAAAACTGTCTTTCTTTATGCGTTTCATTGTTCCATTTCCATAATCATCCATATCCACATAAATAAACCCATAACGTTTTGACATCTGTCGTGTAGATTCACTAACTAAATCGATGCATCCCCACCATGTATATCCAATTAAATCTACACCATCTGCATTGATAGCATCACTCATAGCTTTTACATGATCCTTTAAATACTCCATACGGTATGCATCATGAATCTTTCCATCTTCTGAAACTTTATCTTTTGCGCCTAGTCCATTTTCAACAATGAACAATGGTTTTCTATAACGATCATATAATTCAACAAGTGAAATACGTAATCCTATAGGATCTGTCTGCCAACCCCATTCGCTACTTGGAAGATATGGATTTTTTACACCATTTACTGTATTGCCAGGTGCCATATCTAATCCACTTGTATCTGCGGCCATACAACTAGTCATATAATAGCTAAAAGAAACAAAATCTACAATACCATCCTTTAAAATCTGATCATCTCCTTCCTCTTTATTTATATGGTATCCTTTTCCTGAAATTTCATTTAACAGATATTTTGGATACTCCCCAAACACCTGTATATCTACATAACGATACACACTTCTCATTCTCTGTTGATTTGCAAGATTATCTTCTGGTTTACATGTAAATGGATAGAAGCATAATTTTGTCATCATACAGCCAACCTGTGCATTTGGATATAATTCGTGACAGATTTTTACTGCTTTTGCTGAAGCAATCATTTGATGATGCATCGCCTGATAAATTGCCTGTTCAAATGGAATATCATCAAACATATCTTCAATCAGTCCACCACTTGTGACAGGATGACGTAACATTGCATCTACTTCATTAAAAGTCAACCAATAATTTACATATTTGCCAAAGCGTTCAAAGCATACACGAGCATATTTTACAAAAAGATCAATCACTTCTCGTGAATACCATCCACGATAATCTTGTACTAAAGCTAATGGTGGGTCATAATGAGATAATGTAACAAGCGGTTCAATACCATATTTTTTACATTCTTTAAACATTTCTTCATAAAACGCTATTCCTTTTTCATTCGGCTTTTCATCACGAGGATCGCTAAATATTCTTGACCAGCATATGGACATGCGAAATACTTTAAAACCCATTTCTGCAAATAGTTTTATATCTTCTTTATAATGATGATAAAAATCAATTGCCCTTCGTTTTGGATAATTTGCCTCTTCACCAGCTTTTAATGCTTCTTGCAAATCTTTAGAATTATATGCAAATTGTTTTGTAAAATCTGAAAATCCAACTTCACGGTATGGTAGACAATCTTGAATTGTCCAGCCCTTTCCATCTTCTTTCCATGCGCCTTCTACTTGATTAGCAGCTGTTGCTCCTCCCCAAAGAAAATTCTTTGGGAATTTTAAAGATACTTGATTTTCATACATATACATTTCCTCCTACTTCAATACTGTTAATAATGGTTCTGATGATACAATAATACCTTGTGTTTCAAATGGTAAAACATCTAAGTATTGATCTGCATTGGTGACAATCACTGGGGTAATAAGTGAATAACCCTCTTTCAATATAGAAGCCAAATCAACTTCAGCAATTAATTCTCCCTGTTTTACCTGTTGTCCTTCTTTTACAATCACATTAAAATATTTTCCCTGTAAATTCACAGTGTCCATTCCAATATGAATTAAACATTCTATACCATCCTCTGATTCAATACCAATCGCATGCTTTGTAGGAAAAATTGTTTTAATTGTACCATCTACAGGTGCTACAACTTTTCCATTATTTGGATTAATTGCAATCCCTTTTCCTATACTGCCACTTGAAAAAGCAGGATCATCTATACTATCTAATTTTACTAAATCTCCACTCATTGGGCTAATAAATACCGTTTTCGCATGTTCTTCTTCAATTTTCGTTTCAACAGTTTTATCCTTTAAATTTTTTTCTTCAGATAATCCAAAGATTTGTACAAAGATAAAGCCTAGTACAGTTGATATTCCCATACCAGTGCAAACTGCCCAGAAACCATCTCCCATAAATACTGGCAATGATAAGATGCATGAATTTACATATGCAGTAGCATGTCCTCCAAAGAATGCTACAAATGCTCCTCCGACAGCTCCTGCAAGCATAACAGATAATAATGCATTTTTAAACTTCAATAAAACACCATAAATACCTGGTTCTGTAATACCAATAAAAGCAGAAATAAAGCTAGACATTGCTACAGATTTTGTATCATTACGTTTAGATTTAAACCAAACACCTAATGTCACACCAACAAGTGCCATTGTTCCCATAGTATTAATAGGCAATAAGACATCATAGCCAAATTGAGATAAGTTTTCCATACAGATGGCACCTAATGATAAATGCATACCAGTTAAGACAACTAATAATCTTGTGCCACCAACAACAGCCCCTGCAATAATTGGAGATAAATCGAATAAGAATTTCACAATTTGCGCAAGGCCTTTTGCTAGATAGCTGGCTAATGGTCCTGTGGCAATCAAAGTTATTGGTACCATTATCAATAATACGATCATTGGTGTAAATACCAATCTTAAAAATTTAGGTACAAATTTATCAACATATTTATAGACGTAACTCATTACCCAAACAGATAATATAATTGGAATAGAACTTGCTGCGTATTTTACAAAAGGTATTGGCATACCTAAAAAATGTAATGGATCTAATCCTTGTGCCAGTCCAGCTGTCATTGTTGGATACAGCAATGCTCCTGCAAGTGCCATTGCACAAGCTGTATCTGTTTTAAATCTTTTTGATGCTGACCATGCTACTAAGAATGGGAAGAAATAGAAAACACAATCTCCCACAATCGTTAATACAGTAATCATTTCAGAAGCTGGATCTACACCACAAAATGAAGTTAAAATTGTGATTAGACCTTTTACCATTCCAGTTCCTGCTAATACTGGAACAACTGGCAGGAAAATGGCTGCCATAGTTTCAAAAATACCTTTTAACTGAAATTTCTGTTTTGTCTGCAATGTTTCTTCATTATGAATAAAACCAATTTGTTTGATGATTTCATCATAAACGATTTCAACATCATTTCCAATAATGATTTGTAATTGCTCTGTCTGATATTGTGCGCCTAATACCCCATCAATTTTTTTAATTTCTTCAAGATTAACCACGCTTTCATCTTTTAAATAAAATCGAAGTCTTGTTACACAATGAAACATTTCTTTTATATTACTTTTTCCTCCAACTGCTTTTACAATCATTCCTGCTGTCTGCTTAATATTCATATTCATTCACCTTCCTGTTAATAAATAAAAACACCTGAAAAGACCTTTTCTTAAGGTTCAATTCAGGTGTTGCCTACTTAAAGTTACAATCCTAAACAAAATTTAATTGTTAGAAACTCTTTCAATATGTATTGTAAGATACAATTTATCATCATCTGATATAGGATATCCATATGTTATGTCAACATATTGTGCAATTCTTTCTACACATGTAAAGGACTCCTTATATTTTTCTTTTACAACTTGAAACAGCTGATTTTCACTATTTCCTGTATTTCGATCTCTTTGGAGAATACGTTGAGCAAAAAACTTCAAATGCGTCACCAATCGATAATATGTTAATGAATCTTCATCAAAATCAATATGCTTAAAGTTTTTGATAATTGTCAAAATATCTTGAACAACTTTTGTCATTTGCATGGTTCCCTGCATATCTCCATTTAATTCTGCATTCACAAAGTGTAATGCAATAAATGCTGCTTCGTCCTCTGGTAATTCCACCTCATATCGCTGATTAATCATTTGCAAGGATTGCATTGCAACCTTAAATTCTTCTTTATATAATCGTTTAGTTTCAATTAATAAGCGATTTTGTATTAACATACCCTCTCGATATCGTTGAATCGTGAAGTAGATATGGTCACTAAGAGAAAAATATAAATCATCATTAAACTCTTTACCAAGTTTTAGTTTGGCTTGCTTTATTATTTCCTCTGCCAGATTGATATAATCCTCTGGAATATCTTTCACAAGTTTCTTAAAATGATCTGTTAGTTTTGGTACATCCTGAGAAAAAATCTTATCAATTTTCGTATCATCTATCATTTCTCCTGCTTTTTTACCAAATGCGACACCACATCCCATAACGATTACCTGTTCTCCCTCATCGTTTTTTGCAAGCACTACATTGGTATTTAGCACTTTGTCAATGACCATTCATCCACCTCCCGACAAATAAAAAAAGGCAGCAACAGTAAAACCAAATATTTTACTCTTCACATGCCTTTATTGGTATTGCCTTATTAAAAGTCACAATCCGTTTGACTATTCTTTTTTCTTTGTAACCGGTTACTGCCTATATAATACTCAGCGTTTCTATATTTGTCAATCATTTTTTTAATATTTTTTCACTTTAATATGATTCGAATATGATAATGTCTTAATGAAACCAAATTGATTTTGTCTTTAA
>OGXN01001304.1_pt1 | contig 24431 bp, 17 predicted proteins | sample 1576281 | NCBI WGS metagenome assembly OGXN01 (sample SAMEA3541494, study PRJEB24748) | human gut metagenome | biome: human gut; feature: human-associated habitat; material: faeces | place: China | collected 2012
TGAACCTGCCGCCAGTATCTCACCCGGGCCAAAGCAGCCGGAGAAGGGAAGGCGCAGGAAGGGCCGAAGGGAAAGGGGCGTGCAGAGGGCCCGCGGGTGTGAAGGGGAACTTATGTAGCCGTTAGCGGCAGATGGTTATCATGTCCGTCTGCCGTTATTTTTTTACCATGTATTCATGCAGGGCTGTCAGGAGCTGGTTTTCTTCTCCTTTGGGGTTTACCAGCTTTAGTTCCAGTGATTTTTTGGTTCCCAGGGCGCATACGCCAAGGATCGATTTGGCGTCTACTGTGTAGCTGCCCATGGCTAAATCGTATTCGCCGTCGAATTTTCTTATGGTGTTTACGAATTTCCATACTTCATCCGCATTGTCAAAACATATTTTCACTGATTCCATACTTAAATCCTTTCCTTATATTAATTATTTTTCTGATTTTTTACTTTGTAGAACGATGTAGCTAAAGTTTTTCCCTTTTTTTCTGAAATATACATTTTTTTTAACATAATAAATAAGAAAATAATCACGATTGAATCGCGATTCAATTGCGATATAATATTTCAAGAAGTATAAGGAGGGCGGTATGGAATTCGTGTCTATCGGGGGATTGGTAAAAGGGATTACATTGCCGGACATTATGCATGGTATATCACAGTCAAGAAACATGGTCCTTGCAAATGTCTTTTACAGGCTGTAACTTATTGAAAGCAGGGTTTTAGATTTATTGGAGTCCAAAAAGGAAATCACACGCAAAGACGTAGAATTGTTATTAGGATGTTCCGGTTTCCCGGCCAGAAAAATTCTTAATTCCTTGCTGTCACAGGGAAAGATCCGTGTAACAGGAAAAGCCAAGGCAACAAAATATGTTATAAATCCCTGAAAACATCAAGATCCAAACAGGCTGGCTTTCCCATGAAAACCAGCCTGTATTTTGTATATCCTCTTTCCCCTTAAATCCGCACAGCTCTTTCTATCAGTTCAACACACCTGTCGTATCCCAGTGCGGAGCTGTTCATGCACAGGTCGTAATTCAGGGGATCTCCCCATTCTTTTTCCGCATACATTTTATAGTAGTCTCTGCGCTGTTTGTCTTTCATGTGTATATAGGAATCTGCATCAGTCATGGGAATATTGTCGATTTGGTTGGCACGTTCCCTTCTTTCCGCCATGGATGAGGCGTATATGAATACATTCAGGCTCCTTCGTTTTTCCTTCAGTATCTCTCCTGCGCAGCGGCCGATAAATATGCAGGGGCCTTCCATGCTCAGGCGGCGGATGGTCTCCGCCTGGGCCTGGTAAATACGGTAAGGCAGCATCCCCCGGTCATTTCCCCGGAAATTTTCCACCGCAGCAGCCACAGAGTAAAGAAGGCTTCTGTTGACTTTCTCGTCGTTGGCTTTCACTTCTTCCGGATTAAGGCCGTATTTTTCCGCCGCCAGCATAAGAAGCTGCCCGTCATAAAAGGGGATCCCCAGCTTCTCCGACAGCCGTTTGCCTATCTCGCGGCCGCCGCTGGCATATTGACGTTCTATAGTAATTGTTCTCAGATTTCCCATTTTTCATTTCTCCTTTTCTATGCCGTTGCATCCACGAACTGCGAATTGTAAAGTTCTGCATAGAAGCCGTTCTTTGCAAGGAGTTCTTCATGTTTGCCCTGTTCGATGATATCGCCGTCTTTCATGACCAGAATCAAGTCCGCATCACGAATGGTGGAAAGCCTGTGAGCAATAACAAAGCTGGTTCTTCCTTCCATCAGATGATTCATGGCCTTCTGGATCTGCTGCTCCGTTCTGGTATCTACGGAGCTGGTCGCTTCATCAAGTATCATTATCTTATTATCCGCCAGTATGGCACGGGCGATGGTAAGAAGCTGTTTCTGCCCCTGGGAAACGTTGCTGGCGTCTTCATTAAGCTCCATCTGATAGCCTCCCGGCAGTGTCTGGATGAAGTGATGGGCGTGTGCGGCTTTGGCCGCTTCGATGACCTCTTCATCCGTGGCATCCAGACGGCCGTACCGGATATTTTCCATAATGGTTCCCTTAAACAGCCAGGTGTCCTGAAGTACCATGCCGAAAATCTCACGCAGCTCGCTGCGGTTGAAATCGCGTACATCGGAGCCATCCACCAGGATAGCGCCGCTGTTCACATCGTAAAAACGCATCAGAAGCTTCACCATAGTGGTTTTTCCTGCGCCGGTAGGCCCTACGATGGCTACGGTCTGGCCGGGCTTCACGGAACAGTTAAAGTTATGGATAATAATTTTATCCGGATTATAACCGAATACTACATTCTGGAAATCAACTCTGCCCTGAGGGAATTCCAGATGGACAGGGTTCTCCACATTCTGTACCTCTTCTTCCTCTTCCAGGAATTCAAAAACACGTTCTGCGGCAGCAGCAGTTGACTGCAGCATATTGGAAACCTGTGCCAGCTGGGTAATAGGCTGGGTAAAGTTCCTTACATACTGGATAAATGCCTGGATGTCACCTACGGTGATCGTTCCACGTACAGCCAGCATACTTCCCACAACTGCTACGGACACATAACCCAGGTTTCCTACAAAGGTCATGATAGGCTGCATCAATCCTGAAAGGAACTGGGACTTCCATGCGGACTGGTAAAGGATATTATTGGTGTCATGGAAGGTCTGTTCCACGTCCTCTTCCTTATTATAGGCCTTTACGATATTATGTCCGCTGTATACCTCTTCCACCTGGCCGTTGATTTCGCCCAGATATTTTTGCTGTGCAACGAAGAATTTCTGTGATTTTTTCACTACTAATCCTATCAGTCCCGCTGATATCGGAAGAATGACAATTGCTATCAGGGTCATCAGAGGGCTGATACTCAGCATCATGATCAGCACGCCCACCATGGTGGTCAGGGAGGTGATCAGCTGGGTAACGCTCTGGTTAAGGCTCTGTCCCAGCGTATCCACATCATTGGTGATACGGGACAGTACCTCGCCCACGGTCCTGCTTTCAAAATACTTCATGGGCATCCGGTTGATCTTGGAACAGATTTCCTCACGGAAACGGTAGGCCAGCCTTTGGGAGATACCGGTCATAATCAGTCCCTGTATGAAGGAAAGGACTGCGCTCAGTACATACAGCCCCAAAAGAAGGAGCAAAATCTGTCCTATTTTTTCAAAATTAATGCTGCCGGTTCCGGAGACCTTGGCCACAAGTCCGTTAAACAGCTCCGTCGTAGCCTTACCGGAGATCTTGGGTCCGATGATTCCGAACACGGTACTGCCGATCGCAAAAAATAATACGGCGACAAATGCGGGCCAATAGCTGCCCATATATTTCACAAGTTTTTTTATGGTGCCTTTAAAATCCTTGGCCTTTTCGCCGCCCATCCGGGCGCCGGGGCCATGCATCCTTACCGGTCTTCTCTGATTCTCACTCATGATGCGCTTCCTCCTTTCAGCTCTGCCTCAGACAACTGGGAACGGGCAATTTCCTGGTATGCTTCACAGGATGCCAGCAGTTCTTCATGGGTTCCGATACCGGCTATCTTTCCTTCATCCAGCACAATGATCTGGTTGGCATGGAGGATTGTGCTGATACGCTGTGCAACGATAATGATTGTGGCATCGGCAATTTTGTCATGAAGAGCTTTCCGCAGTACCATATCCGTCTTGTAATCAAGGGCGGAAAAGCTGTCATCAAACAGGAAAATCTTCGGATTCTTTGCAATGGCCCTGGCAATGGACAGACGCTGCTTCTGTCCGCCGGATACATTGCTGCCGCCCTGGGCGATAGGGCTTTCATAGCCTTCCGGCTTACTGTCGATAAATTCAGTTGCCTGGGCAATATCCGCCGCCTGCTCCATCATTTCATCTGTAATATAGGAACCGCCGTATTTGATGTTGGATTCGATGTCACCTGAGAACAGGTTCGCTTTCTGAGGCACAAAGCCCAGTATGCTTCTCAGCTTATGCTGGGACATTTCACGGATATCAACACCGTCTATCGTAATTTTTCCTTCTGTCACATCATAAAAACGGGGTATCAGATGCATCAGCGTGGATTTTCCGCAGCCGGTGCTTCCTATGATCGCCGTCGTTTCTCCCGGCTTCGCGGTAAAGCTGATCTTTTCCAGTGCATCCGCTTTGGCCCCGTCATAACGGAAGGAAACATCCTCAAAGGAAAGTTCTCCCTTTACCTGGGACAACTGAGCATCCTTTACAGAAGGCGCATCATGTATGGTAGGCTCCGTATCGAGAACCTCCTGGATCCTTTCCGCCGCCACGCCTGCACGGGGGAGCATAACGGAAATCATTGTGATCATGAGGAATGCCATGACAATCTGCATGGTGTAGGTAATGAATGCCATCATATCGCCTACTTGCAGGTTTCCGGCATCAATCCCTTTTCCGCCGAACCAGATAATCATGACGGTGATGCAGTTCATGATCATCATCATCATGGGCATCATGAACGTCATAACCCGGTTTGTAAACAGCTGTGTTTTCATCAGATCCTTATTGGCTGTTTCAAAACGGTCTTCCTCAAACTTTTCCCGGCTGAAGGCACGTATTACGGAAACACCTGTAAGGATTTCCCTGGATACCAGATTCAGACGGTCAACCAAAGACTGCATTTTCTTGAATTTGGGCATGGCGATACGCATCAGCACAAGAACCACTGCGGAAATAGCCACTACCGCCACTCCGATAATCCATCCCAGGCCGGTTCTGGTACTCATAACCTTGACAATGCCTCCGATACCAATGATAGGGGCATACAGTACCATACGAAGCAGCATAACCTCTACCATCTGCACCTGCTGGATATCGTTGGTGCTTCGTGTAATCAGGGAAGCTATGGAGAACTTATTCAGTTCGTTATTGGAAAAGGATACCACCTTGGTAAATACCTTTCCCCGCAGATCCATACCGATTTTAGCAGCTGTCCTTGAGGATAAAAGGCCTGCAAGTATGGCGGCCGCCATCATGAGCAGCGTAAGGCCGAGCATTTTGGCCCCTGTGGAAAGCAGGTAGTTCATCTGCACCTGATTCAGATCCATACCCATAGCTTCATATTCCTTCTGGATAAAAAGAATTGCCTTCTGGGTAATGATGGAATCGCTCATATCCCCCATTTCCTCTACAGCCTCATCCTTCATCGTGGTAAGCTTGGTATCGTCCATTCCCTGGGCAGCTATCATCCCCTTCAGACTGTCCATATCCGTCATCCCTGATTCCTGGACAGAACTCAGGATAACCATGGGCATTCCGAAATCATTATTAAGACGATCAATCGTCTCTTTATCCGAGGTATTCAGCTCATATATACCGTCAACCAGATCATAGGCCTGAAGTACTTCGTTTTTCTCATCGGCTGTCATAAACAGGCCCAGGCTGTCAAGGGTTTCCTCCCTCATTTTATCCGGCACCGCATTTTCTATGCCTCCCTGCTGAATTCCCACATCCACGATATCGGAAGTATAGGAAGGCAGTGCCAGATCGCAGTACGCCTGGCCAATCAGAAGCAGAATAATGAGCAGAACAGTCACCTTATGCTCGCCCAAATGTTTAAACAATTTCCACATTCTTTCAGTTTCTCCTTTCAGATGCTGTTATTAATTAAGATGTTTCTCCATAAAACACAGGTATGTTTTTCTCCATAAGGTCCACTAATTCCCCCCATAGTTCCAGGAACGTTTCCATCTTTTCTTCTCCCATTTCCTTCAGGACCCAGTCGATATAATCCGTACACGTCTTCCAGGCCTGCAGTCTGGCATCCTCTCCTTCATCAGTCAGACAGACGTAGGTTTTCCTTCTGTTCTTTTTATCTACCATCCGTACCGCCAGCCCTTTTTCTTCCACAGACTTCAATGTCCGGGACATGGCGGGAGGGGACATGTAGGAACATCTCGCCAGTTCGGAAACCCCGATGCCGTGTTCGTCAGGATGGTTCTTCATATATCTATGAACCATTTGCAGTGTAATAAACTCTCCATGAGTAATGTTCCCCAGGCGGATTCCCATATTCACCTTCCCGTACCGGAAAGTCGTACGAAGCAAAGCACTGCGCATCTCATCCGTCGTCATTCTTTCTCTCCTTTCGCGGCTGTTGGCTGCACCTGATTGCATAAGGAGAAGATGCAGCTTCTCCACCGGAAGATATCTCCCACCGGCATTTTTCTTTGGCAGCCATATACCGAAATATGTTTTGCAAGGACAACAATTAACAATGTTAATAATTGTTATAGTTAAAAATTATAGGCCTGAGAGCTTGTAATTACAATATACTTTTTAGAAAAAAAGTATAAAAAATATATAAAAAATCCGTCACTTCGTACAGGAAAAAGTTCTCCGCCCCGATTTTATATCGGTTTGGAGAACCTCAAAAACGAAATAACGGCTTTCTTATATTTTCACTGATTCCTCAAAGCATGTATACACTTTATGAAAGAAGCTCCAGATATTCCAACGCTCGTTTCAGGCCGTCTTCACTGATATCTGCCGTCACGAAATCCGCGGCTTCCTTCAGCGCACTGACCCCATTTCCCATGGCAATCCCCACACCTGCCGCCTGTATCATTTCCAGATCATTCATGCTGTCGCCCACCGCTGCTGTTTCTGCAAAGCCCAGCCCCCAGTGCTCCAGCAAAAGAGTGAGGCCATACGCCTTGGAAAGATAAGAGGGGATAACATCCGCCCCTCCCGTAATTTCATTCATGAGCGGTGTCCGCAGCCCGGGAAAATTTTCCGCTATCAGCCGGGCCGCTTCCACGGTATCATCCAGGTACAGCGCATGCATGGGAATTTCATAAAGCATTCCTGCATCGCAAAGCTCCCTGCGGAAAAGCTGCTCCTTTCCCTTCCATCTGGATAACTGCTTTTCCGGATTGGTCGTATACCATTTCCCTTCATACAGGCCACCCAGACAAAGCTCATGGGCATAGGCAAAATCAAGAACCTCCTTCTGCAGCTTCGGATCCAGGAAGGTCTCCTTTAACACCAGCCCTTCCGCCTCCACCATGGAACCGTTGGAATGTATGATTCCGTCAGGCTTAATCAGCTCTTTTATAGGAGCATTCCACACATCATTGAAGAACCGTCCGCTTGCCAGGACAATCCTGCACTTTCCTCTTACAGCCTCCAGGGCCTTTTCCGCACTTTCCGGTATTTTCCCGGCCCTGTGGTCAAAAACCGTATTATCATAATCCAGACAAAGTACCTTTATCATTTCTGCTCCTCCTCTGCTGCCTCCTTTTTTCGGATCAGGGCCGTCTCAATCCGCTGGTCCCTGATTTTTTCCACATGGATATCCAGCCCGTTCACCTGCACGTCAAACTGGCTGCCGTCTGCAGGAATTGTGCGGAGGCAGCTGTATACCATGCCTCCCACCGTATCATAATCCGGATCCTCCGGCAGCTCAATATCAAGTGCCTCAGCCAATTCCTCAATATCAGTTCCTCCGGAAACCTGCCAGAGATTATTTTCCAGCTGTACAATCTCCGGCTGCTGAGCCGGATCAAACTCATCATATATATTTCCCACAATTTCTTCCAGCAAATCCTCCATGGTAATAATTCCTGCCGTCTGGCCGTACTCATCAATGACGATGGCAATGTGTACCTTATTGGTCTGCATATCACGGAAAAGGTCATCCGCATGAACCGTGTCAGGTACCAGATAGGCTTCCCGCAGCAGCTCCCTTATCTGCCCGGGCTCATCGCCGGCCCTGTTGAGCAGATAATCCCTTGCATTCATAATTCCGACAATATCATTGATATCCTCGTCATATACCGGGTATCTGGACAGGCCGGTTTCCCGGATGGTACGCATGATCACTTCGTCATTTTCCTCCAGCGAAAAGGCAACCACATCGGCCTCTCTTGTCATGGCGTCCCTTACAGAAATATCATCGAACCGGAATACATTCTGTATCCATTCCTGTTCCTCCTGATCGATAGTGCCCTTCTCACCGCCCAGTTCCACCATCATGCGTATTTCCTCTTCCGTAACAGAATCCTCTTCCGCCTCTGTTTTCATATGAAGGATACGTAAGACCGTGTTGGTGGAAAAGGACAGGAACCAGATGACCGGCTTCATGGCCACCGCCACACCGGAAATCACTCCGCTGCTGAACTTCGCCACCTCCAGAGACTTCTGCATGGCGATCCTCTTGGGTACCAGTTCCCCGAAAATAAGGGTGAAATACGCCAGGATAATGGTAATTACCACCACAGATATGGTATCCAGCACCGTTTCCGGTATTCCACGAAAGCCGATATCCTCGTATACCCATTTTACCAGATATTCGGAAAAATTATCCGCGGCAAAGGCGCTTCCCAGGAAGCCGGCCATGGTGATGCCTACCTGTATGGTGGAAAGGAAGGAAGCCGGTTCCTCTACCAGCTTCAGCAGCCGTCCGGCCTTTTTATCCCCTTCCTCCTCAAGCCTGCGCAGCTTCGTCCCATTCAGGGAAACCACCGCAATTTCCGCGGCAGCAAAAAATGCATTCAATAAAATAAGAATAACCTGTAAAAGCAATTGTCTTGGTATTGATGTCAAAATAAATCTCTCCTTTTTTCTCTGTTGTTCAGGACGTTTTCCCGTCCTCCCTCTTTGCCGTCCTGCGGCAGCGCTTTTACCCCGAAAAGCACAAAAAGACACAGCCTGTCAAGCTGATGCTAACAGGCTATGCCCTTAAAAGGTTTTCGTATTTTATTCAAATAATGATTCGTTTCCCCCTCAGGGTCCGCGTCTTCCATGAAAGACCTTTCCTTTCTCTGCGTAATAATAATAAATTTATTATAAAGAAAATACTGGGGACCTGTCAAGAAAGCAGGCGTGATCTTAGCATTAATTTTGTGTAACAGGGTATTATTCCTCAATTCGTTTTAGGAACTTTTATAAAGGGCTTATGGGTAGAATGAAAAACGGATATATGATATACTGTAAATAAATTATGGGGTTGACCGGAATGTAAAGGGATACATATAACATGCATGATGAACGTAAGTTAAGAGGAAAGGCTTCAAAATCTTTCGCCAGACGTATAATCAAGGTCTGGATTTTTGGAGTGCTGGTTCCTCTTCTTGTGGTGGAATCGCTGATTCTGTGGCAGTTTTACAGAATCAACCATAATGATGTGGATGAGGAAATAGAAAATAATCTGAACAAAGTATCCGTCGATATGAAGGATCTCATGAATAACATGAATTCCATATCCTGGCTCCTGGAAGCCGACGGTACTGTCGGGAAGAACCTTCATCTTTATTTTGATGAGGAGGATACGATAAAAAAGGGGGATCTTCTGATTTATCTCAGAGAGCAGATCGCCAACTATGAAATCGCCAACCCCTCCATCGGAAATCTTACCTATATCTATATTCCCAGGGGTGAAACAACGCCTGTCAAGATCAACCAGACCTCTCTGGCTAACGGCGAACTGCCGGATGATACCTATTATCTGTGCAAATGGCAGAACATGAATTTTTACGGGCCGCATGAATCGAAATCCAAAGTGGCCTCTTACCCCTGTTTCTCCCTGCTGCGTTCCTATAAAATGGAACAGGAATATGGGGATATCTACATCTATCTGGAATCGGGGTACAAGTATCTGCAAAAACTCATCCCAGGGAGCGTTATGGGCATGGATACCGTCTTCCTCATCGAATCGGAGGAGGGACGGACCATGTATTGCTCCGACAGCAGACTGGTTCCGCTTTATTCGGATCTGGATTCCTACAGAAAAGAACTGGAAGAAAAAAATCATCTCTATAAAACCTACGTCAGGACAGAGGAAGGCGGCTGGAAAATCCATCTCTGGGTTCCTGTCAGGGAATATTACCGGCAGATTTACGGGATGGCACTCAATTTAAGTGTTGTCACCCTGCTGGCTGTTTTTGCCTGTATTCTTGTTTCTGTCCTTCAGTGGAAAAGTATCTATACCCCTTTTACCAAATTTGAAAAAAGGCTCCAGCTGATAGCATCGGACAACGATGTGGAAACGAAGGTGGAGCAGATGAACATCCAGGAATTTGATGATAATTTTGCCTTGCTCGACAAAATGAAAAGCAACATTCTCCTTCTCCTGAACCGGGTACAGGCGGAGGGGAAAAAGAGGTCGGAGCTTGAACTCAAGGTGGTTCTGGGCAAAATAAATCCTCATTTCCTTTACAATACCCTGGATACCCTGAAATGGTATGCCGCCGGGAAAAAAGATCGGGAAATGGTCCATTTTATCACAGCCCTGAATAAGCTTCTGCTATATAATATGTCGAAAACAAGTGATACCACCCTGAAAAGTGAGTTGGATGCCGTGAGCGCCTATATTGTCCTGCAGCAGCTGAAGTATGATATCCGTTTTTCCATGGACACCGGAAAGCATCCGGAAATCCTGCAGGCCGACATGCCCCGGTTCGTCCTGCAGCCTATCGTGGAAAATGCCATCCTGCACAGCGGTTCCAGTGAGGGAAATATCTGGATTGAGGTGGAGCTTCTGGCAAACGGCAAAATTGCAATTCTTGTAAAGAACGACGGTACTCCGATCAATCCGGAAAAAATCAAAGAGGTCCTGGTACAGAAAAATGATATTTCTTCCAACGGAATCGGGCTTCAGTACGTGGCCCGCATGCTGGAAAACCGGTTTGGGAATGATTTTGAACTGAAAGCGGAGCGGACGGAGGACGGGGTGAATGTGGTGGAAATCCGGATTCCGTTTGAAGCGGACGAAATCAGCGGGAAACCGGATAAGTCTGAGAGGGGGTATCCGTAAAGTGATAAGGGTATTTGTTGTGGATGATGAAAAGCTGGTCCGCAGGGGAATTCTTGGATTGATTGACTGGGAAAAATATGGCATGGAGGTAGTGGGCGATTCGGGAAGCGGGGAAGAGACGCTGGAATTTCTAAGAAAAAGGGAGGTGGATCTTCTTTTCTCCGATCTGGAAATGCCCGGACTTTCCGGGATCCCTTTTCTGCAGGAGGCCAGGCTGATCCGTCCTGAAATTCAGATTGTCGTTCTTACCATGCATCAGGAATTTGAACTCATCCAGCAGGCTCTCCGGATAGGCATCCTGGATTACATCACCAAGGCCCAGATCGAGGAAGAAAATATAGATGCCCTCATGGACGGGATTAAAATCCGTTATCTGGAAACCATGCGCCATACACAGCTGGGCGAAAGAAATGTGCTCTATAACGAGGTTTATATCTGGGAAACGGAAAATAAGAAGAGGTGCGAGGAGGCAGTCAAAGCATTGGAAAGAAACAGGTTTCCCTTTGAATTTTTAAGTGAAACACGGCTTCTTTTTTCCGGGGAATGCAATGTCATAAGACTGAAATCCATCATCGAGGATTTCGGGCCTGAGGATTCTTCTCTTCTGGAAATCAAGCAGGTGAAGGGTATCCCCTATGACCAGCTGGCGGATACGCTGAAGGCCGCCATGGCAGACAAGCTGTTTGAGGACCGCAGGCCGGGCTGCTTTACCTACGCCTATCTTTACCCCAGTCTTCTGCAGGTGCATTCCGGCGCCTCCAGAAAGGAGATCCTGGATTTGTGTCTGAAAATGGAATTTATGCTCAATTTGGAATGTTATGAAAAGGGAATGGAAAAAATCTGCCATGCCGCGCTTTCCCCGGAGGAGCGTACGGCTGTTTTCTATCATTTCAGCCTTTACTGGTCCGATTTTTCAGGGAAGGATTTTACCCGGTATTTTGAAGAGGTAAGCGGCTTCCGGTGGTGGTACCAATGGAGAGAATGGTTTGATGAAACCCGCAGCCTGGTGTTGAAACGGATTGGGGAATCGAATGCGGAAATCAGTACAATGGAAGCCATGCATAAGGCCATGAATTATATCAGGGAGCATATGGACAGGGAAATCACGCTGGAGGAGCTTCTGCATCTGACCGGGATGAGTAAAAGCCATTTCTCCAAAAACTTTAAAAAGATCACAGGAAAGACTTTTGTGACTTATCTGAATGACATGCGTATTGAATCCGCCAAAAAGTATCTGGCAGAGACCAAACAGCCCATATATTGGATTGCGAACCAGGTAGGCTATACGGACGAACACTATTTCCGAAGGATTTTCAGGGAAAGGACAGGGAAAAATCCAAAACAGTACCGTGAAAATAACTGAAATTTCACAGAAGCAAGCGTAAGAATATCAAAACTGCACAATCGTATTGTCAAAAGGGGATAATTGTATTTTAGAAAATAAAAAAATACAATTATCCCGTTTTTATGCACAAAGCGCCCTTCGTTTTTATATTACATTTGATATAATTATAATCAATAAATAAACGATAAATAAGGGGGATTAATTATGAAGAAGAAATTAATTGCAGTGCTCCTTACAGCAGCTATGGCTGTGGGATGCCTGGCAGGCTGTGGAAACAGTAAGACCACCTCCGGCGGCGCGGATACCGACAGCAAGACTGCCGATACCGAAGCTACGGCGGATACAGGCGCTGCACAGACAGATTCCGGGGAGCAGGCCAAGAGTGTGGAGGAGCTTCTGCTGGAGCCCTATGACGAACCGGTGGATATTCACATCGTACTTCAGTACAGGGAATCCGAGGATCCCAATACGCCTTCCGACTGTACGCCGGAAACATCCACGGCAGTAAAGCTTCTGAAGGAAGAAATGAATATCAATCTGATATATGACTGGATCGTGAATGCGGATCAGTATGAACAGAAATTCGGCGCTGAGCTGGCGGCCGGAAATCTTCCGGATGTCTTCATGGTAAATCCAAATGATTTTGAGGATTTATCCAATCAGGGCGGCCTTGCGGATCTGACCGAATACTATGAAAAATACCGTTGTGATGATTTGGACAATATTTTCAACTATGACGGAAACTTCATCAACGTCGCCAAAAAGGACGGAAAAATCTACGGACTGCCTATGGGCACGGATCCTGCACAGATGACCTCTCAGATGATTTATAACATGACACAGCTGGAAAGCGTGGGCATTACTTCCGCAGATCAGCTGCCGAAAACCATTGAGGAGTTTGAAGCGCTCTGCGACAAGCTGATGGAAGTGGACTATAACGGCGACGGAAAGACCGGAGGCCCTGTCATTCCTGCCTGCAAGAACTATATGGATGCACAGCTGGCAGATTTTGAGCCTTTCTTCCATGCTTATGAAACATGGGCGGACGGCTGGTATGATAAAGACGGGACTCTGCAGTATGCAGGTATCGACGAAGGGATCAAGACCACTCTGACAAAGCTGAATGAATGGTATAACAAGGGCTATTTCCAGAAGGATTTCGCCGCATATGATATCTGGGCCGCAGATTCTCCTGTTGTCAATGATATCGTAGCCGGAAAATATGCCATTGTTCCCGCTTCCTGGTGGGTTCCCAACTGGCCGCTTAATACCAATAAGGTAGAACATCCCGATTCCAACTGGGTGATCGGACCCAACCTCTCTCCCGACGGAAATCAGCCAACTATCATGGTTGACCGTTATCCGGTAAATAACTTTGTAGTGGTAGGACGTGACTGCAAGAACCCGGAAGCCGTATTCAAGATGATGTACTGGTCCTTACAGTATACGCTGGAAAACAGCAATCCCGAAAGACAGAATGCCATGACAGAAGAAGAAAAAACAGAATGGTACAGCTACGTTTATACATGGCTTCCTTACCGTATCTACTCTCCTACCTGCTTACGGACCAATTTCGAAGTTATTAACAAGCTTGCCGAAGAAGGCAAGACGGAAATCACAGATGCGGATGCCGCTAAAAACAATGAGTTCTGGGGCGCCTGGGCCTCCTACCTGAATTATAAGGAGAATCCGGACGACGGCGTTGCCTGGGGAACCTATTTCAGCCGGCTCGCACCGGACGGCGGTGTCGCCAACATGATTCATACGATAGAAACCGCAGACATCATTTACGATGAGGTTTATGTGACCACACCCGCCATGGTTTCCAGAAAAGCTGAGCTTGACAAGCTGCGCAACAATACCTTCCTGAGCATGGTAATGGGCGAAACACCTGTTTCAGATTTCGACAAGTTCGTAGAACAGTGGAAGGCACAGGGCGGCGATGAAATAGCCAAAGAAGTAAATGAATGGTATCAGAATAACAAATAAACTAAAAATGCAGCCATTATAAGGAATTATGCCATATTTTATACGTAAAATATGGCATTTTCTTAAACAACGGATGGCCCGCGGCCCGCGGCATCCGTTGTTTATCGGTTTGGAAAGGAGTAAGAGTCCATGGCACAGCAGAAAACAGAAGGAAAAGAGAAAAAGAAAAAAAAGAGCCTGTACAGGACGAGAGAGCTTCACATTATGCTGATACCGGCAGTACTGTTCACCACTTTTTTTGCATACCTGCCGATTTTCGGCCTGGTGATGGCATTCCAGGATTTTAAACCCCTGATGGGCTTCCGGGAATCTCCCTTCGTAGGCTTACAGCAGTTCCGGTATATCTTTACCATGCCCAGCTTCCGGACGGCTTTCGTAAATACCATGATCATTTCCTTTTTCAAGATCATTCTGAGTATTCTCGTTCCCATGATACTGTCGCTCATGTTAAATGAGGTAACGAAAAGCTGGTTTAAGCGGTCGGTGCAGACCATAGTATTCATCCCCTATTTCTTTTCCTGGGCAATTCTTGCCGGCATGATATTGGAAATTTTCGCTTATGACGGCATCATCAATAATACCATGCTCCATCTTTTCGGCACGGATCCCACGGCCTTTCTGGTGAGTAACAAATATTTCCGTACCATCATCATCGGTTCCGATGTATGGAAGGGAATGGGCTATAATACGGTTCTGCTGCTGGCGGCCATCACCAATGTGGATCCCACTCTTTATGAAGCCGCTCAGGTGGACGGCGCAGGACGCTGGAAACAGGTGCTTCATGTAACACTGCCCTGCATCCTGCCGATGGTGGCAGTCCTGACCGTCCTCGGGCTGGGAAATATTCTGAATGCAGGGTTTGAACAAATTCTGATCATGTATAATCCTACCGTCGAGAAAACAGTGGATATCCTGGATACCCTGGTCTACCGGCTCGGCATGACCAGCCACCAGTATTCGGCCGCGGCGGCCATGGGATTGTTCAAATCGGTGATTTCGCTGATTTTTGTGGGAACCAGCTATCTGATTCTCTATAAAAAGAGCGATTACCGCGTATTTTAAAGGGGGTGCGGCAGATGAAAATCAAGCGTTCAGGTTCTTATTATATTTATCAGGTGTTTAATACGGTGGTTCTTGCTCTCGTGGCGCTCACCTGTATTTTTCCCATACTGCATGTTCTCGCCATGTCCTTAAGCAGCAGCAATGCTGCAATGGCCGGACGTGTCACCTTCCTTCCGGTGGAGTTTTCCCTTTCCGCTTATGAGTATCTGATGAAAAAGAACGATTTCTTCCATTCCGTGGGAATAGCGGGAGGAAGAGTTGTAATAGGCACAGCCCTGAATATGATTCTGATCGTGCTGACCGCCTATCCGCTCTCCCGTTCCTCCATTCATTTCCGGGGGCGTACCTGGTATATGACCTATTTTGCCATAACCATGTTCCTTGGCGGGGGCTTGATCCCGACCTATATGGTTATTAAAAACCTGCATCTTCTGGACAGCTTCTGGGTTCTGATCCTTCCCTGCGCCATGAATATCTGGAATGTGATCATCATGATGAACTTTATAAGAGGCCTGCCGCGTGCGGTGGAGGAGGCGGCCTTTGTGGACGGGGCCAATCACTGGCAGACACTGTTCCGGGTCATTCTGCCCATGTCCAAGCCTTCCCTGGCATCCCTGCTTCTTTTTTCCATGATCGGGCATTGGAATGCGTGGTTTGACGGTATGTTCTACATGAATAATCCGAACAATTATCCTATGGCAACCTACCTGGCAACACAGATCATCAACAATAACCAGAGCATGACGAATATGACACCGGAGCAGCTCGCCCTGCTTTCCAGCCTCAGTGAAAAGACGGTAAGAAGCGCCCAGCTGTTCATTTCCATCATACCGATTCTGGTGGTTTATCCGTTTCTTCAGAAGTTCTTTGTGAAGGGAATTACGGTAGGTTCTGTAAAGGAATAATAGAAGGAAAAAAGAATGGGCAGTGAATATAATATCGGGGAAGAGAGGGTAAGGGTATGAGTTTTGCTGAGGTTAAGAAGGTAAATGGGAGTCCGGCCCTGGTGATTGACGGAAGGGCTTATCCTCCCATGGCTATGACAACACGTTTCCATAAGCCGGAGTATATTAAACGCCTGGGAGAGTCCGGGCTGAAGGTTTTCTTTTTGATGACCAATACGGACTGGCTGCGGCCTGGAAGGGATTATACGGATAAGAACGGGATACGGCAGCATGAACCGGGCGGAATGGAGGCATTTGTCAGGAATGCGGAAACGCTGCTGGCAGAGGTGCCGGATGCCTATATCATCGTAAGAATCGGGCTTCATCCGCCGGTGGACTGGATGGAGGCCAACAGGGATGAACTGATAACCTATCAGGACGGAAGCCATGAACCGGCGATCCTGTCTTCCGAGGTACATAAGGATGAGATTCCGGGGATGTATTCCTTTGCTTCCGGGAAATGGCAGGAAGCGGCGGGAAAGGCCCTGAAGGAGTTTTGCGATAAGGTGGATTCCCTTTCGTTTGCCGATCGGGTCATCGGGTATTTCCTGGCGGCGGGCGGCACCTCGGAATGGTATCCCGTAAATGTGCTCTGTGACAGGGGGAAAAATAAATATGGGGATTTTTCACCCTCTTTCGTGAAATTTTACGGGGAATTCCTGAAGAAACGGTACGGTACGGAGGAAATGCTGAAAAAGGCCTGGAAAAAGGAGGATGCCTCTTTTGAAAAGCCGATCATTCCCAACGTGCAGGAGCAGTATTTCATTTTTATGGAAGAGGGCATCATGGATGCCATGAAGTATTATGAAAGCGCGGAGCGGATCATCGGTAAAAATATCGATATGGATGCGGAGAAAGCTGCTAACCTGGGCGTATTTTTAAATATGAAGGATTACAGATATGTGGCTGACTTTTATGATGCCTTTCATGAAGCGACGGCGAAGGCAATTATTTATTTTGCGAAGCTGTTAAAGGAGCGTTATGCCGGAAAAATCGTGGGAGCTTTTTATGGTTCCTACGGATGCACCGATTTCTTTAACAGCAGTACAGCCACCTCCACTCTTCCAATTCTGGACTCCGGTTATGTGGATTTTCTCGCGGCGCCGGGCGTTTATAATAACAGAGAGCCAGGCGGCAGCGTGGCGCAGAGAGAGATGCAGGATTCCTTCCGGCTGCGGGGTCAGATGTTTGTGGCGGAGGAGGACAGCAGAACCCATCTGGAGGACAGCTTTTACAGGGACGCCATGGGACTTTATGATGTGCGGGACAGCATCGTCACCCTGAAGCGGGATTTCGCAAGAGTCCTGTGCGAGGATATCTATGCCTGGTGGTTTGACCAGCATGCGGAAGGCGGACGGTATCAGCATGAGGAGATTTATAAGCTGTTCCGAAGACAGGAGGAAATCGCGCAGTTTGCATACGGTCTCGACCGAAATAAAGAAAATGAAATCGCTTTGATTTATGATCAGGAAAGCTGTCATACCGTTTCCATGTATACGAATACGCTCATGCTGGATTATTACAGGACCTCGGATCTGCCGCGGATCGGCGCTCCGGTGGATTATTATTTTCACAACGACTGCGCACGGGAGGATATGCCGGATTACAAGCTTTATGTGATGATGAATGTTTTCCGGCTGACGGACGAGGAACGGGAAGTGATTCTCCAGAAAGCCAGAAAAAACCATGCGGTAGTGCTGTGGCTGTATGCCCCCGGCTTTATTAACCCGGATGCCGGCCTTGTGATGGACAATGAAAATATAGAGCAGCTGACCGGATTTAAAACGGGACGGATCGATCATACCTGCTCGCCGAGGTTTAAAATCACCAGCCTGAAGCATCCCGCGGTAAGGTATGCGGCGGAGGATCGCCGGTATGGCTATATTGACAGGGATGTGCATTCCAATGTCTGGCTGGAAAACGTGATTCTGCCCGCCTATATGAATCCGGGGTTCTATATTGATGATCCGGAGGCTGAAATTCTGGGAACCTACTGTGAGCTGGGACTTCCCGCCTACGGGCTGAAGGAAATGGACGGCTGGACGAGTGTATACTGTGCTCCGCAGATCCTTAGGTCTGAACTGCTGGCCTCCCTTGCGGAATATGCGGGCTGCCACCTTTACAATAAGGATGACGATATTCTCTGTGCCAATAAGAACTTTGTGATGATCCATGCCTCGTATAAAGGAACACATACTTTATATTTCAAAAATCCGTGCAGTCCCTTTGAGGTATATGAAAAGAAATATTACGGGCATAACATAACGAAACTTGAGCTTGAAATGCGTTTGGGGGATACGCTTATGTTTTCCCTTTGCGGTGAATGCTGAGTTTATATATAAGGATATCTCCCGGATTTTTTTCTCAGACGGCGGGCAGCGTTTTGTGCCATACACGAAATGCCGCCCGCTGCTTTTCCTCCGCCGGCCTCGAAATTTTCCGCCGGCCTCAAAAACATAATGAGCTTAACGATCTATAACCGCCACAGGACACCCGAAATACCGATACTCCGTCGCTTCCCGGAAACCGCAGCTTTCATACAGATGCAGGGCGTTCTTGTTTTCCGCCTCCACACACAGGGACACTTCTCCCTTCTTATCTGCCGCTATTTTTACAGATTCCCTCAGCAGCTGTCCTCCCAGCCCCTTTCCCCTGGAATCCGCCTCCACACATAATCCGAATATCATGGCCCGTTCCCCGCTGGTATCCACACAGCAGCAGCCTGTGCATCTTCCCTGCGTCTCTATAACAAACAGCATTGTATCACTGCTCTGATAAGAGCTTTCCACATAACGCCTTGCCATTTCAGGAGTATCGCCGAACGCCTCGGCCTGAATCTCAGTCATTACGTCCAGATCACCCTTCTGAGCCTGTCTGACCACCGAAGGACTTCCGCTGTCTTTTGCAGCTTCCTCTTTTTCCCGCCAGATCATCAGATATTCCTTCCTTATAAGTACAGCCCCATATTTTTTCAGGATATCCCCCGCAGCCGGGTAAGCTTTTTCTGTTTTAAATTCCAGCTCACTGTAGCCAAAAAACCGGATATACTCCAGGGCCGTATGAAAAAGAGCATGAAAAACCCCTTTCCCCCTCTGTTCAGGAAGTACATAGGCAGATATTTCCGCCATTTTTTCCTGATCTCCATATATGATGAGAATCCCGGCAAGCCCCGGTTCCGTATTCCCTTCTTCCACATAAGCCCGGAAAAAACAGGGCATTTCCGGATATACGTTAAATTCATTGGTCAGAAACAGCTCATTGCAGGTGCCGTCGGCCCTGTTGCAGACAGACACCAGCAGGGAAATCTGTTCTTTTTCTCCTTTATCCAAAACATTGCTTCTGCGGATCTTTATATTTCCTACCTGTATGCTTTTTTCCATTTACGGAATTCCTCCTCTTGTTTCCCAAAATAACCATTATCAAAAAGCCGTACTATAATATCTCATTTTATCTATTCTAGCATTCCTGTGTTACGCAAACAAGAAATTTCGGCATTAAGTGTTAAAGCTTTATTAATGATTCCTTAAATTCCCATAAAATCAGACAAAAGTGGTAAAATGTATATAGGAAGCCTGATTTTTTCGCGTTATAATAGCGTTACAATTTCCACCTGCCCTGTGCTTCGAGTCTTTGGCCTGCCGGTCTGCCTTCCCGGTGCGGATTCCCTCCCTGTGGGCCTGTGTACCCTGCGCAGGCACGCCAGTGAGTGCCTGCACTCGCTTTCACTCTGCTAAAAACGCAGCGGTACTAAGATTGCACAGGACGCAATCTAAGGACCGGCGTTTTTAGAAGGCCTTTGCAGGGTACACAGGTTCCCCGGGAAGGAAATCCGCTGCACAAGGACAGGACATAGGGCACAGGGTATGGCTGAACGGTAACCTCCACTGTTGTAATAATTATCGGTTTTATAGCATTTTCCCTCATATCGTAGTATAATATAACTATAGAAAACCATCGGCAATCATGCCCGAAAGCCACTTGCCTGGCAGGCATGCCGCTTCTTAAAAAATTGCCGGCACACCAAAGAAAAGGGGGAGCATATATGGATCAGAAACAATTCTGTCGGATGCAAAAAGGTAACGGATTTATTGCCGCACTGGATCAGAGCGGCGGAAGTACGCCGAAGGCTCTCCGGCTCTATGGAATTCCGGACGGGTCCTATCACGGCGATGAAGAAATGTTCGATCTCATCCATGAGATGCGGACGAGGATTATAACCAGCCCGGCTTTTACCTCAGAACATATCCTGGGAGCCATTCTTTTCGAAAACACGATGGATCGTCAGATCGAAGGGAAATATACCGCCGATTATCTGTGGGAAGAAAAAGGCATCCTGCCTATCCTGAAGGTGGATAAAGGCCTTGCGGAGCAGGAAAACGGCGTCTGTGTCATGAAGCCCATCCTCAACCTGGATGAGCTGCTGAAGAGGGCGAATGCCAGACATATTTTCGGCACCAAAATGAGGTCGGTTATCAAGGCCGCCGATCCCTATGGTATTAAAAAGATCGTGGATCAGCAGTTTGAAATCGGATGCCGTATCGCAGAGGCAGGACTTGTGCCGATTCTGGAGCCTGAGGTGGATATCTTTATACCGGATAAGGAAAACAGTGAGAAGCTTTTGAAAAAAGAACTGCTTGCACATCTGAGCAGCCTGGATCCGGATGTCCGGCTGATGTTCAAGCTCACCATTCCTTCCATTGATGATTTCTATCTGGAGCTCATAAACGATCCCCATGTTGTCCGTGTGGTGGCCCTTTCCGGCGGTTACAGCCAGATAGAAGCCAATCAGCGGCTGGCAAGGAACCATGGCCTGATAGCCAGCTTCTCGCGCGCCCTTACCGCAGGGCTGCAGAAACAGCAGACGGACGAGGAATTCAACGCCGTATTAAAGCGTTCCATTGATGAAATATATAAAGCGTCCATGACTTGATTTGCAGCGGTTCCGTTTCATTACCTATAAAGGACAAAGACAGCCATTCGGGATTTCCAACCCGGATGGCTGTCTTTTTAGCTGCGTTTAAATCCACTCTATTCCGGCTTTACTTCAAAGGCAAAGTGATATGTCCCATCGCCCTTGATCCGGAACTCTTCATGTGCCCTGGCATTCAGGCTCCAGGTATCATCTCCGCCCACGCCGGTCTGACGGTAATTGATCCGAACCACCGTTTTCTCAGAGGGCTTCAAATCCTTCTGATGTGCGGCAAGCTCCATTTCCTCCGGGGTATAGGGAAGCACGTTGGCTTCCACCTCCGGGAATCCCGTAAAGGTGAGGCTTCCCCCATTCCTTCCGGCAATGGTAAGTCTTCTGACACCCGTCATATTTCCGCATTCCTGAGGCATAAGGTATGGAACCATTCTCTCTGACACCTTTGCCTGATAGGTTCCCACAAATGCGGAAGCTTTTCTGTCAATATAATTTTCATGCTCGCCCCTGCCATGCCACTGGAAACGGTCAAAGCTTTCCGGCAGAATGAACATAAGCCCTGCTTCCGGCATATCCGGAAGATTTTCCCCGCCGTTATAGGTATTGTCGAACAAGATGCTTCCATCCCGGCGTATTGTTATTTTGGTATCCATCACCGCCTGGGATGTGGTAGGAAGGATAAATTTCATATCTATTTCCACCGCTTCGGGGCTTATCTCCCCTTTGTTCGTCCATTTGGCGGCATTGGCTCCCGCATATCTCCAGATCATGGAGCGGTAGGTCTGCTTGCTTCCCCTGTCGTTATCCGTACTCGCTCTCCAGAAATTGCATTCCACAGGCGCCTTCAGATATTCCCTGCCGTTCCTGCGGATGCTGTAAAAATCTCCGGAACGTTTGGAGAAACGGTATTCAAAATCAGAACCGGTTACGATCAGAGTGCTGAAGTTTTCCGTAACCTTCAGGCTGCCGCCGGTCTTTTTCCCGTCCTGAAGCTTCTCACGGCTTCCTGTGATGAACTGTCCCTTTGCTACCGCATAGCCGGCCTTCGCCCAGCAGGTGTCTTCCTTCAGCTGTGCCTCCATATTCAGGAAGGCTTCCATGAAGCTGCCCTCCGGCAGTCTGCCTAACGGCAGCTTAAGCTTCACTGTTTCGCCCGGTTCACAGGCGGTTTCCAGCTCTCCTTCCGCCGTTTTCTCCTCATCCAGATACAGGCTCCATACCAGACGGTAGGCATTCAAATCCGTAAACAGACATTTATTGCGTACAGTCACTTCCCCGTTTTCCCAATCTATATCCTCAAAGGCAATATTCTGATAGCAGATCCGGGTTTCCTTTATTTTGGGCGTTTCCGTTCTGTCGGCAAACATCAGGCCGTTTCCGCAGAAAATGCCATCCGTATAGTCGTCCCCGAAATCACCGCCGTACCCCAGGTATTCCCTGCCGTCCTCATCTTTTTTCAAGATAGCCTGATCGACGAAATCCCAGATAAAGCCGCCCTGCAGCTTGGGGTATTTATCAAAAGCCTCTGCGTATTTATCCAGGCTGCCGCAGGAATTACCCATGGCATGGGCGAATTCACAAAGGATTGCCGGTTTTTCCGGATTGCCTTCCGCGTATTTCACCCATTCCGATACCGGGGTATACATGGTGGAAATGATATCCGTAACATCCCCATAGCCCGGGCAATGGTGCTGTCCTTCATAATGAACCAGCCTGGTTTTATCATATGCCCGGAGGAAATCTGCCATTTCCCGGAAGTTGGTTCCGCAGTAGGACTCATTTCCCAGGGACCAGATTAACACACAGGGATGATTTCTGTCCCGGTAATACATATCCGCCACACGATCCAGTACCGCTCCTGTCCAGAGGGGATTGCTTCCGGGAAGCACGTCCGGCTGCTGATCCTCAGGAACGCCGTATGTCCATGTTCCATGGGTTTCCAGATTGGTTTCATCGATAACGTAGAGTCCGTATTCGTCACACAGCTCATACCAGTAAGGATGGTTGGGATAATGGGAGGTACGTACCGCGTTGATATTATTCCGTTTCATCGCGAGTACATCTGCAAGCATCGCTTCTTTGGTAATCGCCCTGCCGAATTCGGCGCCGAACTCATGACGGTTTGTCCCTTTGAAAATAATGCGTTTATTATTCAGCATCATCAAACCGTCCTTCATTTCGAAGGTACGGAATCCGCAGCGGGAAGCCAGAATCGTCTCCTGTCCATCCCTTATCAGACGCAGCACTACCGTATACAGAACAGGCGCTTCTGCACTCCACTGCCAGGGAGTATCCACTTCCACGTGAAATACGGCTTTTCCGTCAGTCACATTTTCCGCTTCCGTTTCCCCTATCTGCCGTCCCTTGGAGCTGTACAGCTCCATCTGTACCAAGCAGCCGTCCGTATTTCCTTCCACCTCTGCCTCTACCGTAAGAAGGCCGTCCTGGTAATCTTCGTCCAGAAGGGCATCCACCCTCCAGTCACTGACATAAACCTCCGGCAGGGAATACAGGTAAACATCCCTGAAAATACCGGAAAGCCTCCAGAAATCCTGATCCTCCAGCCAACTTCCGTCGCACCAGCGCAGCACCTTGACAACCAGCTGATTTTCTCCGGCCTTTACGAATTCGGTTATATCATATTCCGCAGGAGTGAAGGAGCCTTCGCTGTAACCCACAAAGCTTCCGTTCACATAGACCTCCCCGCAGGATTCAATTCCTTCAAACCGCAGGAACAGCCGTCCGCCATCCGCCTTATCCGCGGTAAAGGTACGGGAATAAATTCCTACCGGATTATAGACTCTGGGAATCTCAGGCGGCATAATGTCCTCCGTCATCTCCCATGGATATTTCACATTCACGTACTGAGGATAATCATACCCCTGCATCTGCCAGTTGGCAGGCACCTGGATATGTCCCCAGTTATGTGTATCCATAAGGCACTCCAGACCCTGGGGATAAGCTTCGTCGCATTGATCCGGGTTTTCAAAAAAACGGAATTTCCAGGTTCCGTTCAGATCCGTAATATCCCGTGCTTCTTTATTCCAGGAAAGGGCATCCTCCACTGTGGGGAAAGGAATAATATCGCTGTGAGGCTTTGCCTTATTGATACGGAAGCACTCCGGGTTCTTTTCCCAGGGCATAAATCCGTTCGGTTGTAAGAGCTTGCTGTTCATGGTAAATGTACCTCCCTTTGGTTTTGAATAATCAATCTTAATCATATGATTTTTGCCGTCATTTGAAAATGTAAAATCTTGCAGACTATTTGTATTTTTCTGACTTATTTCTATATGCTCAAACTTCGCCCATGCCCTTGTCCCCTGCGGCCAGCGATTTCGTGACTGCCGTCCGGTTTGGATTCCCTTCCTTCCCTCTGTCGGCTATGCAGGGTTTCCTGTAAGGGGCGTATAAACTCGCCGGTCCTTAGGCC
>OGXN01001305.1_pt1 | contig 24403 bp, 21 predicted proteins | sample 1576281 | NCBI WGS metagenome assembly OGXN01 (sample SAMEA3541494, study PRJEB24748) | human gut metagenome | biome: human gut; feature: human-associated habitat; material: faeces | place: China | collected 2012
GCGAGGGCGCCTGGGCGAAAAGCTGCAACGCGCTGGCCGAGAAGGCGGGCCTGTCGCTGCGCGAGCGCGACGTGCTGTTCCTGCTGGGGAAGGGCTATACCATCGAGTACATCGCAGGCGAGTTGGGCATCTCGTTCAACACGGCGAAAAGCCACATCCGCAACGTCTACGCGAAGGCGGGCGTGCATTCCAAGCAGGAGCTGCAAAGCCTCATCGAAGACGGGAAGATCGTGCGCTGAGCGTTCTCCGTCCGGAGTTGGGCGCTTGCCTCTTGTCAGACCTTGCGGTCAATCTGCGAAGATGCCGAAGTTCACCCTGTGCGTGCGCGACGCGTGCGGATACAATAGTGCCGATGAGACAGGGGGCGACGGCTGCGCGGTGCGGCGGCCCTGAGGGTGAAGCGAAGGAGCGCGCACATGACGGAAGTGCAGAAGAGCATGGCCTTGTTCTCGGGGTCGGTCAACCCCGAGCTTGCCGAGGAGATCGCGAAGGATCTGAACGTGTCGCTCGGCAACGTCAAGCTTGAGAAGTTCGCCAACGGCGAGATCTACGCGCGCTACCAGGAAAGCGTGCGCGGCGCGGACGTGTTCCTGGTCCAATCGGTGTGCAGCGGCGCGGGCTACGACGTGAACGACGCGCTCATGGAGCTGCTCATCATGGTGGACGCCGCCAAGCGCGCCTCGGCCCGCTCGGTGTCGGCGGTGGTGGCCCATTACGGTTACGCGCGCCAGGATCGCAAGGCCGCCCCGCGCGAGCCTATCACCGCCAAGCTCGTGGCCGATCTCATGGCCGCGTCGGGCGTGGACAACGTCATCACCATCGACCTGCACCAGGACGCCATCCAGGGTTTCTTCGACTTGCCGGTGAACCATATGACCGCCATGCCCATCTTCGTCGACTACTTCCAGAGCATGGGCTTGGACAAGGACAAGCTGTGCGTCGTGTCGCCCGACGTGGGCCGCGCGAAGGCCGCGAAGAAGTTCTCCACCATGCTGGACTGCGACATCGCCATCATGCACAAGGACCGCCCGAAGCACAACCAGGCCGAGATCACGGCGCTCATCGGCGATGTGCACGGCAAGGTGTGCATCCTGAACGACGACATGATCGACACGGCCGGCTCGCTGGTTGCCGCCGCCACCACGCTCAAGGCGAAGGGCGCCGAGAAGGTGTACGCGTGCGCGACGCACGGCCTGTTCAGCGGCCCGGCGTACGAGCGCATCGCGAACTCGTCCATCGAGGAAGTGGTGGTGACGAACGCCGTGCCCGTGCCGCTGGAGCGCCAGACCGGCAAGGTGAAGGTGCTGTCCGTGGGCCCGCTGTTCGCGAAGACCATCAGCAACGTCTACAACAACGGCTCCGTTGCCTCGCTGTTCGAGTAGGGTCCGATGTTTTTGATCGTTGGCCTGGGAAATCCGGGCGAGGAGTACGAGCATACGCGGCACAACGCCGGGTTCGACGCCGTGGACCTGATCGCCGAGGAGGTGGGCGCGCGCTACTGGAAGACGGAATGCGGCGCGCTGACCACCAAAGGCGTGTATCGCGATCATGACCTGGTGCTGGCCAAGCCGCAAAGCTACATGAACACGTCGGGCGGTCCGGTGAAGCAGCTGATGAACGCGTACGGCGTGGATGCTGAGCACCTGATCGTCGTGCATGACGAGCTGGACATCGACCCCGGTACCGTGCGCGTGAAGTTCGGCGGCGGGCACGCGGGGCACAACGGCCTGCGCTCTATCTGCGACAAGCTGGGAACGCGCGACTGGCATCGCGTGCGCGTGGGCATCGGGCGCCCGCCGGGACGCATGCCCGTGGTGGACTGGGTGCTGTCGAAGCCGAAGAAGGACGCGGCCGACGACTTCGCCCAAGCCACCGACCGCGGCGCACAAGCGGCGTTGTCCTTGGTGCAGGTAGGGTTGGAGAAGACCCAGCAAGCGTTCAACTAGCGCGCACCCGTCGAAAGTGGCGGGTGCGTTTTCATTTCACCGTTACGAGTAATTCCACGAGGACGATGACGGTGAGGAATAGCAGCAAACCGCCGATGGCGCGCGCCTGCTGTTTGTCGGCTCCGGTGCGTTTCTCGAGGTCGCTCGTTCCGGGATGGAAGTTCACGAGCGAGAGGCCCTTGCCCGTGATCAGCATGTACAGGGCTGGCGTGAGTAGGGAGAGCGCCACGACGAGGCAGACGATCCCTCCGATGAGCGAGCCCATGTTCTCTGGCATCGAGAAGCCTCCCAGCTGGAAGGCGGCGAAGACGTAGGCGGCGTCGAGGCAATCAATGATCGCAAGGCAGATGGAGAAGACGGGAAACATGCTGGTGACGGGACCGTCGACGACGAGCCAATCCTCCCGCCCCGTTTCTCGTTGATGTTCGACCACGGCGTATACCGTCACGAGGACGAACGCGATGACGGTGATGATGCCGGCGGCAACGAACAGCTCGCCTTTCGATCCCCATCGATCCGGGCCGCTTGCTCCGTAGTGCAGGGGAACGCTATCCGGCAGAAACGGTTGGGCGAGCGCGGTCAGCACAACCGGCAGGATGGCCAGCACCGCCAGCAGCGCAACGCGTCCGCGGCTCATGCGGTAGGCGGGCGCGGCTACCTCGTCGATGTCGGGATCGCATAGTTCGTTTCGGTCGGTCTCGTTTTCCGCCATGCGCGCTCCCTTCCTCTGTAGCCTAGCAATACTAAATATAGATGAACTGGTATTATCATGCAAGGTGACTAAGATGTCGGCGCGCGCCAAAGCAGCGGCGTAATCGCGTGGGAGGACGCCCTCGTTGGCTGTCCCCAAATGGCAAGCTGTGGCAATTTTGGAGGCGGTTTCGGGCGGGTTGGGCCGAATGCCCGGGCGGATGCACGACGTAAGGCCAGGTCGCGTGGAACCTGAAACGAGTTCGCTCGGGCTGACTTTGCCATAGCTGCCAATTTGGGGACAGCGTTTGGCGCCCGTGCCGCACACCGCGTTTGCATTCTCGGGACGAGGCGCTTGGGATATACTGGAATGCGCTGGTGGGAAACGGAGGGCAGGCGACATGCGGGCATGAAACGAGTGAAGAGCGAGCGGATGAGCGTGTATGCGCTGTTTGCCATCGTCGTGCTGGCGTCGGCGTCGGGGAACCTCTCGCAGACAGCGGTCAACGCCATGCTAGGCGACATCATGCTGCAGTTCGGCCTGACGGTTGACCTGGGGCAATGGCTGACCACCAGCTACATGCTGGTGCTGGGCATCACCGTTCCGGTGGCCACGTTTCTCTCGCGACGCTTCTCGGTGCGCCGGCATGTGTTCATCGCGCTCGCGTTCTTCCTGGTGGGGGCGTTGGCCGACCTGTTTGCTCCCAACTTCGGCGTGCTGCTGACGGGCCGCGTGCTCCAGGCTATCTCCACGGGCATGCTCATGCCCCTCATGCAGACCATCGCCATGACGCGCTTCCCGCGCGGTCGTCAGGCCACGGCCATGGGCGTGGCAGGCATCGCGATGGGCTTCGCGCCGAACATCGGTCCCACCATCGGCGGGGCGATGAGCTTCTCGCTGGGATGGCGCAGCTTTTTCGTGCTGCTCGTGGTCATCATGTTGGCGCTTGCCGCTGCGGCGGCCGTCGCCATCAAACCTTCTGGGGCTCCCGACAAGAGCGCACGACTCGACGTGGTGTCGCTCGCACAGTCGACGCTCGGGTTCGGCGGGCTGCTGCTGGCGTTCTCGAACGCGAGCAGCTTCTCGTTCGAAAGCCCGTTCATCTGGGCTCCGCTTGTGCTGGGCGCGCTGTTCCTCGTGCTGTTCGTGCGGCGGCAGAAGCGGGTGGACGACCCGCTGATCAGCATGGATATCTTCGCATCGCGTCAGTATCGCGCGGGCTTCATCGCGCAGAACCTGCTGAACGCCTCCTTCATGGGCGTGACGCTGATCGTGCCGCTGTACGTGGAGGGGCTGTGCGGCGAAACCGCGCTCGAAGCCGGAGTGGTGCTGCTGCCCGGCACCGTGGCCGCGCTCGTGCTGAATCCGCTGGCGGGCGTGCTCACCGACAGGGTGGGCGTGCGTCCCGTCGCGCTGGTGTCGGGCGCGTTTCTGGCGACGGGCGCGGTGCTCATGTCGTTTCTCGATGCGGACACGCCGCTGTACGTGACCACGTTATGTCAGGCGCTGCGCGCGGTGGGCGTGTCGGGGCTGGTGGGGCCGCTGACATCGTGGAGCCTGGCGCAGCTGCCGCGTTCCATCGTGGCCGACGGCTCGTCGTTCTGCATCTCGGCTCGCCAAGCGTGCGCATCGCTGGGCACGTCGGTCATGGTGTTCCTCATCGCGGTGGCGGGCGCGTCTGCGGCGGGGCTCGCGAACCCCGCGCTGGCCTACCAGCTGGCCTTCGGCTTCTCCGCCGTCATGGCCGTGGCCACCCTGGGCTTCATCGTGGCGAAGGTACGCTAGCTGCGAAACATGCGCGAGCGCAGCGAGCGGAGCCGTGCGCGGCCCATCATCGCCCGAAAAACACGTCTCAGGTGTGAAAACCGTGTTTTACGGGCGATGATGCGTTGTCTCGCTTTGCATAAGGCTGGGGAAGGTGAGCGTCTTTCGCCATGTCGTTCGCGCGCCGCGTCCGTCACGAATCGGCGCGGAACGCGCTCCTTCAGATCGCAAGCGCGACTTCGCGCCATAGGAGCGATCAGTACGCCAGCGGGGTGTCCTCGAGGCCGTATTGGGCGAGGCGCTGGGCGTCGAAGATGCGGATGCGCGTGCGCGTGCGCTCGATGACGCCCTCGTTCTCCAGCGCCGCCACGATCTTCGTGCAGGTGGTAATGTGGATGGACAGCAGCTCGGACAGCTGTTGCAGCGTCAGCTTGCACTCGATGTCGTACACGCCGTGCTCGTCGCATTCCTGCGTGGCGCACAGCTTCTGCAGCCACATGATCATGCGCTTCGTCGACGATTGGCAGCCCGTGTTGCTGATGCGGTGTCCCATCTGCGCGAACGACATGTGGCACACGTTGATGAACTCGTAGAACAGCTCGGGGTCGTCCTGGCTCAGCTCGTAGAGCTGGCGCTGCGTGAACGCGAACAGCACGGTGTTCTGCGCGGCGATGAAGCGCGCTTTGTAGCGGCCGATGGACGCGTAGTCGTTGTACTCGGCGGAGAAGGCGTTGCCCGCGTTGCGCCAGTACAGCGGCGCCACCTCGCCCGATTCCTGCTCGAACGTGGCCACGATCTGGCCTTCGTCGATGTAGTAATAGTACAAGTCGTCGATGGTCTTGGCGCTCGTGCGGATGTACTCGCCCTTGAAGAGCTTTTTCTTCTTCCCCTGCGAAATGTAGTCGGCGATCTTCAGCCGGCGGAACGGCTGGTTCGGTATCAGGATGGATCGATACTCTTGCTCGGTTGCCATGACTCCCTCTCCCTGTGAATCGGCCAGCCGCGCTGCATGGTGAATCCCCAGGACAATACTATCACTTGTGGGGGTTTGCCGCCAACGTCGAAGAGCGTGTGTCGTGTGTCAAAGGGACGGGCGATTTGACACACATGCCGCTCGTCACCGACAAGGTTGAGGTGTGTCAAGTCGCCCGTCCCTTTGACGCGCTTAAACCTGGCGTACGCCAGAAACCGATGATGCCGCCGCCAGCCGCGCGGGAGGGCGAAATACGGAAATCGGTTGTTGCGGGCGCTTCTGGAAGAGGCCCTCGGTCCCGCGTAGAGTTCGCACCAGGAGATGCGCGAGCCGAAACGGCCGCGCCAGGGAGAAAGGACGAGGGGATGACAAGGTACGGAATGGCCATCGACCTGCGCCGATGCGCAGGATGCGGCGCGTGCGTGGTGGCGTGCCAGATGCAGAACAACCAACGGCCGGGGGTGTCGTGGAACAACCTGGACGTGTACGAATGGGGCACGCAGGCAGGGGAGAGCGGCCGGGCGTACGTGCCGAACGCGTGCGTGCAGTGCGAGAAGCCCGCGTGCGTGGACGCCTGCCCCACGGGAGCCAGCGTGCGGCGCGACGACGGCATCACCGTCATCGACTACGAGAAGTGCATCGCGTGCGGGCTGTGCCTGGCGGCGTGCCCGTACGGCGCGCGCAAGCTCAACCGCACGAGCGAGAACATGTTCGGCGCCGACGTGCCCGCGCCCTACGAGTCCTACGGCGTGCAGCGCGAGCTGGTGGCCGAGAAGTGCATCTTCTGCGAGGCCCGGCTGGCCGAGGGCAAGCAGCCGGCATGCGTCGTGAACTGCCCGGGCCGTGCGCGCTACTTCGGCGACCTGGACGACCCGGAGAGCCCGGTGTCGAAGTTCATCGCCGGCGACGAGGCGGTGCTGCGCGTGGACGAGACGTCGTTCTACTACCGTCCGATGGACGGTATGCCGTTGGACGCGCTGCCGTCCAACGCGCCGGCATCGTCCAAGCAGGGAAAGGTTGGGGTCTAACATGAACGAGTCCGTCAACATTTCGCGCCGCACGCTGCTCAAGGGCACGGCGGCGATGGCAGGCGCCGCGCTGGCCGGAGGGGCCTTCGAGATCGTGCATCCCGAGGGCGCCATCGCCGAGGAGGCGCCCGTCGAGGTGAAGTATACGTACTGCGACATGTGCAACCACGTGCCGAAGTGCGGCATCGCCGCGTCGGTGAAGGACGGCAAGGTGGTGCGCGTGGAGGCGCGCGACAAGTACCCGGCCGACCCCATTTGCGCGAAGGGCATTTCCAGCTTGCAGGAGTTGTACGATCCGCATCGCATCACGTATCCCATGGTGCGCACGAACCCGAAGGGCACGGGTGCGCCCGAATGGGAGCCCATCTCCTGGGACGACGCGTACGCGCGCATCGCCAGCGAGCTCAACCGCATCAAAGAAGAGAGCGGTCCCGAAGCGGTGCTGTTTTACTGCGGCGATCCGAAGGAGCCGCGCGGCGCTATGCAGCGCCTGGCCACGCTGTTCGGCTCGCCCACGTACGGCACGGAAAGCTCCACCTGCGCGGCGGCCACGTGGATCTGCTCGCAGCTGGTGACTGGCCAGCTGACCATGGGTTCCGATCCTACCGACGCCACGGCCAGCTGCCTGGTGTGGTCGCTCAACCCGGCATGGTCGCAGCCCTACCGTTTCGGCGACATGATGAAGCAGAAGGAGCGCGGCTGCAAGTTCGTCGTCGTCGACCCGCGCATCACGCCCACGGTGACCGGCTTGGCCGACGTGCATCTGCAGCTGCGCCCCGGCACCGACGGCGCGCTTGCGCTCGGGTTCATCCACGTCATGCTGCGCGACGGTCTGTACGACAAGGACTTCGTGGAGAAGTGGACGCACGGCTTCGACGAGCTGTCCGGTTACGTGCAGGAGTTCACGCCCGAGCGCGTGGAGGAGATCACCTGGGTTCCCGCTGCGAAGCTCGAGGAGGCCGTGCGCATCATCTGCGAGAACGCGCCCGCGACGCTGGTGTCCAGCTCGGCCGGCGCGTGCCACGCCACCAACGTGGGCAACTTCCAGCGCGCGGTGTACTCGATCATCGCGCTGACGGGCGATTTGGACGTGGCGGGCGGCCTGGCCATGGGGCCGGGGCTGCCGTTCGATTACTCGGCGTCCACTGCGGCGTTTCGACTCGAGGACATGTACGCCGAGAAGGGCCTGCAGGATATCCGCTACGACAAGGATGACTTCCCGGTGTGGGCGCACTATTTCAAGATGATCCAGACCGCGCACCTGCCCGAGCTGGTGGCCGACGGCAAGATCCGCGCCGGCGTGCTGCTGGGCGTGAACTCCATGATGTGGCCGCAGACGCCTGAGTACCAGAGGGCCATTAAGGACATGGAGTTCACCGTGGCCATCGACTACTATATGCGTCTTTGGACGCACGACCTGGTGGACATGCTGCTGCCGGCCGCCATGTGCTACGAGCGCATGGCCCCGCCAGCCATCTTCGGCCGCAAGATCTTCCATCGCGACCCGGTGGTGAAGCCGATGGGCCAGTGCCGCGAGGATTGGCAGATCATCCTGGAGATCGGCTGCGCGCTGGGCTTCGAGGAGGAGTGCTACGGCGGCAGCGTGGAGGCGGCGCTCGACGATATGTACCGGGGTGCGGGCATCGACATCTCGCTGGAGCTGCTGCGGGAGCATCCCGAGGGTTACGAGGTGCCGGGCGGCTCGAAGGACGAGAAGAAGTACGAGACCGGCGGCCTGCGCAAGGACGGCCAGCCCGGCTTCAACACGCCGACGGGCAAGATCGAGCTGGTGAGCGAGATTCTGAAGCAGTACGGCTTCGAGGGGCTGCCGGTGTACGAGGAGCCGGTGCATAGCCCGGTGAGCACGCCCGACGAGGCGAAGGACTATTCGCTGGTGCTGAACAGCGGCTCGCGCGTGCCGTACTACACCCACTCGAAGCTGCGCGATCTGCCGTGGCTCAACCAGTTCATGCCCGACCCGGTGGTGCGCCTGCACCCCGACGACGCCGAGGCGCGCGGCATCACGGACGGCGCGCAGGTGCGCGTGTTCAACCAGTTCGGCGAAGTGACGATGAAAGCCGAGATCACGAACCTCGTGCTGCCCGGTGTCGTGGACGTGTTCCACGGTTGGCACCAGGCCGATATCAACCTGCTGACCACGCGCGACTTCGACCCCATCACCGGATTCCCTCCCTTCCGATCCGGCTTGTGCGAGGTCGAGCGTACGGGCAAGGGCAAGATCACCGTATAGCGCGGCGATCTTGAGGAGGGGCGTTCCGTTTCGGGGCGTCCCTCCTACGCCACGTGCCGCCTGCAACGACGGCGGGGTGTTTCACGTGAAGCGTACTCGGATGGCAGGGGTCCTTCTGCCAGCCTCCCGCTCGTGCAGCCCGAGTAGAAAAATCGAGCTTCTCTGCAACTTTTTCGACTTCGTGGCAGGTTGAGGAAGCCGCCGAAAGCGCCGACCAGGGGTTTTCCAAGAGCTTCTCGACTGGTTGCAGTCGATCGATCATCCGGAAGATCGTTTTCGACCCTGAAGCTTGCCACGAAGTCGAAAAAGTTGCAGAGGGATCCTTGAAATCGGTTCGAGCCTCGCGACGCGAAATGATGCGAGGCTGTGCTTGCGCAGATGAATGGGTGCATACTGCGCCGATGCCCTTTGCGTCCGCGGATCCCGCGCAGGCGCAGGGGAGGAGGGCGCCGGCCGTAGCGTTCGAAGAGCAAAGCGCAAGCTCGACCCCGCCCTCACTTCTTCTTGGTGCGCGGCGCCCGCACCAAGCGCGGCGGGATGTTTCACGTGAAACATCTGTTCTTGTTATCCCTCTCGATGCGGAGCACGGGGTTTTGGGTTCCGGTTCGCTTTCTTGGGTCGGCGGGCGCGCTCGTCGACGCATCGGCCTCGGCGCCGTCCGCCCTCTACCTGTGCGCGGCGTTGTCCGCCGTTAGCGCCGTCGCCTGCCCGGTGATCAAGCAGTAGGGGCAGGCGGGCTCGCGGCGGTCGTGCGGGCGAGGTCGGCTTTCGTCGTGTCGTCGGGCAGGCCCGCTTGCGGCATGTCGAGCGTGCCGGCCTTCTCGCGACGGTGCAGGTCCCACAGCATGAAAGCGGCCGCCACGATGAAGGCGCTGCCGCCGAGGATGCCGACGGGCATGGGTCCCACGAACGGGTTGCCGCCTGTGACCGAGAACATGATTCCCGCGCTGACGAAACCGTTGATAGCGCCATGGCCTACGGCTGCCGCCAGACAGCTGCCCGTGCGCACGGTGACGTACGTGAGGAAGATGCCCAGCACGATGCAGAACACGCACATGGCGGCGATGCCGGCGAACGGCCAACCCGGGTACCCTACGCCGTAATTGTGCCCGATGATGGTGAGCGGCGCGTGCCAAAGGCCCCAGATCACGCCGGTGACCAGCAGCGTGGGCACGATGCGCATGCGCGTGGCCACCTTCGGCACCAGGTATCCGCGCCAGCCCCACTCCTCGCCGAACGTCGTGAAGATGTTGAGCACAGGGCCCAGGAACACGGCGAAAGGCAGCTGGGCCAGCAGCATGGCACGCACTTGGTCGGCGGAGACGTCGCCCGCGCCCGCCGCCGCTGCGGCCTGCTGTTGCGTGGCGACGATGGTCGACATGCTGGGGTCGAAATCCTGCGGGAACGCGAGAAAGTACACCGCCGCGCCGATGGCGGCCAGCAGGGCGGGCCCGAACCAGGCGACGGCGAACCACGGCAGGGATTTCTTGAACCCGCGCGGCTTGATGAGGCTGTTCTTGAACCCCTCGCGCGTGACGAGGCGCGTGATGAGCACGCCGATGGCGGGGAAGAACATGGCTGCCCCCGTGACGAGCTGCGCAGCGATGGGCGGTATGTCCGTCAAGGCCCCGGTCGAGACGGGGTAGACCACCCCGAACTCGTACGCCCACGTCAACCCGAACGTGACTGCTAGGAAGACAACGATTCGCTTCATGGCGACTCCCTTTCTTCGACTGATGCAACGAACGAATGTTTCACGTGAAACATCGACTCGCAGATTCGTTCGCCTCGCTGCTTTCCGGCAAACGCCCCTTGCATCTTTGTTCCATCTGTTATAGCATAAATATAACAAACAACCGCGGGAAGGTCAACAACCGCGAACGGATCGCGGATAGGGAAGGAAACGCGCATGACGGCAGAACAGAAGAAGGCCGCTCCGGTGCTTTCGGTCAACCATGTGGTGAAGGCGTTCGGCGCGAAACGGGCGGTGGACGATGTGACGCTCGACGTCATGCCGGGCGACATTTTCGGATTCGTCGGCCACAACGGCGCCGGCAAAACCACGCTCATCCGCGCTATCGTGGGCGTGACGGGCTTCGACGAGGGCGACATCCGCATCGCAGGTCAGTCGGTGAAAACCGACGCGCTGGCCTGCAAGCGCATGACCGCCTACGTGCCCGACAACCCCGACATCTACGAGTTCCTCACGGGCATCCAGTATCTCAACTACCTTTCGGACATCTTCGAGGTGCCCGCCGACGTGCGTGAACGCCGCATCCGGGCGTACGCGGACCGGCTGAGCCTCACCTCGGCGCTGGGCGACCTCATCTCCTCGTACTCGCACGGCATGCGCCAGAAGCTGGTGCTCATCGGCGCGCTCGTGCACCAACCGACACTGCTGGTGCTGGACGAGCCGTTCGTCGGCCTCGACCCCGAGGCGTCCTTCCACGTGAAGGAGATGCTGCGCGAGCTGGCCGATGGCGGCTCGGCCGTGTTCTTCTCCAGCCACGTGCTGGAAGTGGTGGAGAAGCTGTGCAACAAGGTGGCCATCATCAAGCAGGGCACGCTGCGCGCATGCGGCCCCACGGCCGACGTGGTAGGCGACGAGAGCCTGGAGAACGTGTTCCTCGACATGATCGACCGGAACGCGTAGGGGGTTGCCATGAAACCGTTCATTCTGCTGCTGAAGATACAGCTGCTAGGGCTGTTCGGCATCAACAAGACGCTGCACGCCGACCCTGCGAAGGCGAAGCGCACGCTGGCGCTTGCGGCGCTGGTCGTGGCGGCCGTGGTGGTGTTCGCCTCGGCGTACTCGGCGGGCGTGGCGCAGGGGCTCGTCCAAATCGGCCTGGCCGAAGCCGTTCCCCTGGTCGCGGTGCTCGTGGGCGCGATCGCCGGCGCGGTTGCGGCGTTCCTCAAAACGAACGGCGTGCTGTTCGGCTTCAAGGACTACGACCTGGTGATGTCGCTTCCCGTGCCCACGTCGTCGGTGGTGTTGTCGCGTATCGCATCGCTGTACGCCATGAGCCTGCTGTTCGGCGTGCTGGTGATGGTGCCGGCTTTCGCCGTGTACGCGTCGGCTGCCGGGGTGTCGGCGGTCGGGGTCGCGTGCATGGCGCTGTCCATCGTGCTGGCGCCGCTTCTGCCCCTGGCCGCGGCCGTCGTGCTGGCGGTGCTGATCGCTGCGGTGTCCTCGCGCTTCAAGCACGCGAACGTCGCGGTCATCGTGCTGACGCTGGCCGCCACGCTGGCGGCGGTGTTCGGCTCGTTCGCGCTGTCCGGCCAATCCGACGACCTGGCGGCGTTGAGGGCGCTCGGCGCCCAGCTGACGGGGCAGCTCGCGGCCATCTTCCCGCCGGCCGCATGGGCGACTGCAGGCATCGTGCAGGGCGACCTCGTGCAGTTCGCCGCCTTCGCTGCGGTCAACATCGCGGCTGCGGCGGCAGTGTTTGCGCTGGTCGTGCGCCTATTCGTGCCGGTGAACTCGCTGCTCATGTCGTCCAGGCCGCGCGGGACGTTCTCGTTCGACGGCGATAAGGGCGCGGGTGCGAAGTCGTCCACGCCCTTCCGCGCGTTCATGGTGAAGGAGCTGCGGCTTTTGGCCGCCACGCCCATCTACTTCATGAACGCGTGCATAGGCTACGTGCTGGTGCTGGTTGCAGCCGTCGCGGTGGCGGTGGGCTCTGCCACGGGGATGCTGTCGCTCGATTTGCTGCCGCCCGCGTACGCGCCGTTCGTCGGCGCGCTGCTTCCGTGGGCGCTCGCGTTCTTCTGCGCTATCTCGTCCACGACGGCCGCGTCGGTTTCGCTCGAGGGCTCGGCGCGTTGGCTCATGCTGACGGCTCCCGTGTCGCCGGCGACGGTGCTGGGAGCGAAGGTGGCCGTCAACTTGGCCATCGCCGTGCCGTGCCTCGCGGTGTCGGCCGTGCTCATGGCGGCGTCGCTGCCGCTCGACGCCCTGTCCGTCGCAGCGCTGTTCGCGATGCCGCTTGCGGCCTGCATGCTGGCGGCATGTCTGGGGCTGGCGCTTGACGCGCGCAGCCCGAAGTACGACTGGACCAGCGTGTACGAGCCGGTGAAGCGCGGCGTTCCGGTATTCGCCGTGATCATGATCGGCATGGTGTTCTGCGCCCTCGGCATGGGCGTCACGACGTTGCTAGGCGTGGGCGCGTCGCTCGTGCTGGCGCTTCTGGCGGCCGCGGTCTCCGTCGCGGCGTACCGCGGCGCGGTGAAGCGGGGACTGAGGGCGTAGCCGCTCAATGCGGCGCGGAGGACGAATGCGCGAGACGATAATCGCCTGCGCGATCGCCGCCTCTCGGTTGCGAGCGCTACAATACGACGAGGAAACGAAAGGGAGAAGGCGTGCGTATGGTTATTCGCATCGATCAGAAGTCGGAAGAACCGCTGTACCTGCAGATACGCAGCCAGATCATCGCGGCCATCGCCACGGGCGAGCTGGTGCCCGGCACGGCGTTGCCATCCGTTCGCGCGCTGGCTAGCGACTTGGGCATCAACCTGCACACGGTGAACAAGGCGTACGCCGTGCTGCGCGACGAGGGCTACGTGCTGATGCGCGGCCGATCGGGCGCCTACATCGCCGACCCGTGCGAGGACGATCGGGCCGACCGCGCCCAAATCGAGCTGGCGAAGATGGAGGACGGCCTGTTCGAGCTGGCGTTGGCGCACCGGGCGCGCGGCGGCACGTGGGGCGAGTTCCTGGAGTGCGCGCAGCGCCAGGCCGCGCGCGCCTACGGGGCGGGCGAACGATCCGATGCCCGAACTGCGCAAGCGAGCCGCGACGCGCAGGGCGAGAACATCGAGCGCGCCGCCTCGTGCGAACCGGCGTTCAAAGGGGGTGCGCTGTAGTGGAAGGGTTCGACCCAACCGTCATGATGGCCGTTACGGCATTGCTCATGCCGGTCATCGGCGCGTTCATGGCCATCACCCCGTACCTCATGCGCCGCGGCGAGGTGTTCACGGTCACCGTTCCCACCTCCGAGCAGCACGATCCGTACGTCGTAGGACTCAAGCGCCGCTACGCCGCCATCGTCGGGTCGGCTACGGCGGTGTTCACGGTCATCGGCTTCGCGAGCGCCGCCATGGGCAACGCAGGCGGCGTGCTGGGCGTGCTGATCGTCGGGTCGCTGGCGGTGACTGCAGGCGGCTACGCGCTCATGCTGGCGTTCCGCGCCAAGATGTCCGCATACAGAGCCAAGCGCGGTTGGACGGCTGACGCGCAGGAGTCTGTCGCGGTGGTGGGCGAGCAGCCCGTGCCGCGAGCCATCTCTCTCAAATGGAACCTGTTGTACCTGCCCATCATGGCCATCACCTTCGCCGTGGGCGCGGTGGGTTACGTGCATATGCCCGACATGATTCCCATGCATATGGGCTTCGACGGCACCGTGAACGATTGGGCTGAGAAAACCCCGCTCATCCTGTGGATGCCGGTACTCATCCAGGGGTTCATGGCCGCGTGTTTCGTGTTCTCCCACTGGACCATCGCTCGTTCGAAGAAGTGGGCCGAGCCCGGCGCGCCGGCCACGTCGGCGCTGGCCTACGGCCTGTTCGCCCGCGCGCAGAGCATCTATCTGGTGGCGGGGGGCGTGGTGATAGCGGTGGCCATGATCGCCATGCCGCTGTCGTTCATGAACGTGATCGACTTGGGTCAGGCAGCCGTCTTCATCATGATCGCGGCTATCGTGCTGTGCGTCGGCGCCATGGCGATCAGCCTCGTGTACGGCCAGGCGGGTTCGCGCGTGTTCAAGAACATGCAGACATCCGATCGGCTGCATGTGGACGACGACCGTTATTGGAAGTTCGGCGTGTTCTACTGCAACCCCGACGATGCCAGCCTGTTCCTGCCCGAGCGTTTCGGCGTCGGTTGGACGCTGAACTGGGCGCGCCCTGCTGTGTGGGCCATCGTCGCAGGCGGTTTCGTGGTGACGGCTGCTTTCGTGGTCGCGGTGATGCTTCTGTTCTAGGCGAGGCGCGTGCTACGTGCGCGGGTTGCATGCGCAAGCTGGGCAGCCGAGGCGAAGTCCCCCTGAAAATGAGACATTGACTCCGTCCTTTTGTCTTGTTCTACACGTTGTCCTCCAGATCGATTTGCATGAGCATCACGTTCTCGCGCAGCCGTTTGTACGAGGAGCGGGGCAGCGCCCCCTCCTCGTAGCGCGCCTGAATGGCTTCCAGCTCAAGCCGCAGTCCTTGTCGCTGGATGTCCACGGCTTTGTTCGCAGTGCTGGTCAGCACGGTGATGGACGGGCTTGCGGCGCTGTGAATGGTTTGCACGAGGCTTTGGTATTCCAGTAGCAGCTTGCTCAGGTTCTCGGTAGGCTCTTCCGAAGTGGGAGAGGCGAGCTCCGCCTGCAACTTTTCGATGACGTGCTCGTTGCTGCGGAGGCGCAGGTCGCGCTCGGCCTGCACGCGCTCGGAGAGATCGTCGCCGGGCAGCGCCTCCACGATACGATGCCATCCTGCGTGAGCGAGCGTGCGCACGCGCAGGTAGGCGATTTGCAGCGACACACGGTCGGCATGATGGCGCAGCAGATTTTCCGTGCGCGAGAGGCGCTTGATGTGCCGGTACCCTATCAGCTGATCCACTTCCTCGCGTTCAAGGAGATCGAGCGTGAAATCGCGTTCCCACCGGTTCGCTTTCAGGCGCAAGGGCGCCATGGACTCGTCGGGCAGTTCGCTTCTGTTCTTCAGGCGGGCTATGCGCTCGTTGTAGCCGTAGACGACCGCTTGCGTGGCCGCGCGGTTCTCGCCGGTTTGACGTGCCGCCAGCTCTTCGATGACCGATCGGAGTATCTCGATGTTGGCTTGCTCCTCGTCGAAGCAATCCTCGTCGTCGGTATCTTTCTTCGGCGCGATCAGCGGCACGGCGAACGTGGCCAACAGCATGGTGACCACGATGACGCCGCATGCTAGGAACAGCAGCAGCTCGCGCTGCGGGATGGAGAAAGGAATAGTGAACGCCACGGCAAGCGTGATGGTTCCCTTCGGGCCGGCCAAGGTCATGATGGCCGTCGAGCGAAGCTCGTCCAACGTCATCCGGCCTCTGCGCTGGCGATGGACGCGTTCCATGATAAGCACCCAAAGGAAGCGGGCGGCCAGCATGAGCACGGTGATGCCCAGGATGTAGCCGATGAGAACGTCGTTATCGATGGTGACGTTTTCCCAGGTACGCTGCATGGCGCGCGGCAGCTGAGTACCCAGAAGCACGAATACGATGCCGTTGAGGGCGAACGTCAGCACGCGCCACACGCTGGCGGACACGATATTCATGCGCGAGACGGACGGGCCGATGGCGCGCGGCGATACGACGTTCAAAATGCCGGTGGCGACGACCGCGATGATACCGCTGGTGCCCAGCGCGTTGGCCACCAGGTACACGATGAACGGCACGAACACCTCGAACAGCACATGGAACGTGGTGTTCTCGAGGCCCCACGAGCGCACGCGGCGCACGATGAAGTTGCCCGTGAGCCCCAACGCTACGCCCACGAGTACGCCGCCGAGGAATGCGAAGAAGAAGTTCGCTGTGGCGCCGACCAGCGAGAATGTACCGGTGACGGCTGCGGCGATGGCGAATTGGAACGACACGATGCCCGAGGCGTCGTTGATGATGGATTCGCTTTCCAAGATATTGCGCGAACGTGCGGGGATCTTCACCTGCTTCGACAGCGAGGCGACCGACACCGCGTCGGTGGGTCCGAGCGCGGCGCCCAAGGCGAACGCCGCGGCCAAGGGGATGGATGGAACCAGCCAGTTGACGGCGAACCCGATGATCAGGGCCGAGGCGATGACCAGCCCGACGGCCAGCGACAGCACCGGGCGTTTGTTCTCCCACAGCGCCTTCTTGTCGAGGTTTTTGGCCTCGTCGTACAGAAGCGGGGCTATGAACAGCACTAGGAACAGGTTGGGATCGAAGGCGATGCTGATCTGCGTGCCCATGACCAGCGCGATGAGCAGGCCCAGCCCTATCTGGATGAGGGGCGATGACACTTTGGGAACCAGCTGGTCGATAACGGATGAGAGCAGCACGGCGGCCAGCATGAGCAGCGAGAATTCAAGGAGTTCCACGCGGCGCCTCCTTTTGCATGATGATCAGGGCTTGACCCCATTGTAACGCAATCGCTAGCTGGCGGGGCGTTGCGAGCCGGTCTTCCTGCTTGGGGTCGGGATTCGAGACGAGGCTTCGTATGGGCATGAGGCGCAAGATGAGGGCGGCCTTCTCGTGGATCGGCGGCTCGCTTTCCCGCCATGCGCTATAATCGGCCTTCCGAACTACATGAAGAAGGATGGCGGGCGATGGCGTTTCTGCTTGGATGCGAAAAGGTGCGGGTCGATTTCCCCACGAAAGAGGTGTTCTCCGAGGTGTCGCTGGGCGTTGACGAGGGCGACCGGGTGGGCATCGTCGGGCGCAACGGCGACGGCAAGTCGACGCTGCTGAACCTGTTGGCAGGCACGCTGGATCCCGACGAAGGCCGCGTGCTGCGTAACGGCGCCGTGCGCGTGGGCGTGCTGGGACAGGCCGACTCGCTCGATCCCGCTGCCACGGTGGGGCAATCCGTGGTGGGCGATCTGCCTGAATACGAGTGGGCCGGCGACGCGCGCATCCGCGACATCATTGCCGGGTTGGCCGGCGACATCCCTTGGGACGCGCAGGTGGGAGCGCTGTCGGGCGGGCAGCGCCGTCGAGTGGACCTCGTGCGGCTGCTCATCGGCGACTGGGACGTGCTGGCGCTGGACGAGCCCACGAACCATCTGGACGTGCGCGCTATCACGTGGCTGGCGGACCATCTGAAAACCCGCTGGAAGAAGGGCGCGGGCGCGCTGCTCGTGGTCACGCACGATCGCTGGTTCCTCGACGAGGTGTGCCTGCGTATGTGGGAGGTGCACGATAAACGGGTGGAGCCGTTCGAGGGCGGATTCTCGGCCTACATCATGCAGCGCGTGGAGCGCGATCGCGTGGCCGCGCTAGCCGAGCAGAAACGCCAGAACGAGCTGCGCCGCGAGCTGGCGTGGCTCTCGCGCGGCGCACGGGCGCGTGCGACGAAGCCGAAGTTCCACGTGGCCGCCGCCCAGGAACTCATCGCCGACGTGCCGCCTTTGCGCGACGAGCTGGAGCTCAAGCGCATGGCCATGGCGCGCCTGGGCAAGCAGGTGGTCGACCTCGAGCACGTGAGCGTGCGCTTCGACGACAAGACGATCCTCGACGACGTGGACTGGATCATCGGTCCGGGCGACCGCTACGGCATCGTCGGCGAGAACGGCACGGGCAAGACCACGCTGCTGCGCGTGATCCAGGGCTTGCAGCGCCCGAACGCCGGCGAGGTGAAAATCGGCAAGACCGTGCGCTTCGCCGTGCTGTCGCAGCACTTGGACGACCTGTCCGAGCTGGGCGACGACCGCGTGCGCCAGGTCATCGGCCGCTACAGCCGTCGCACGATGCTGGACGGCAAGGAGATGACGCCCGCCCAGCTGCTGGAGAAGCTGGGCTTCAAGCGCGCCGACCTCAACGAGCCGGTGAAGGACTTGTCCGGCGGGCAGAAGCGCCGTCTGGCCCTCATGTTGATCCTGCTGGACGAGCCGAACGTGCTGATCCTCGACGAGCCCGGCAACGACCTGGACACCGACATGCTGGCCGTGGTGGAGGACCTGTTGGATGCCTGGCCGGGCACGCTGCTTCTGGTCACGCACGACCGCTACCTCATGGAGCGCGTCACCGACCACCAGTTCGCCCTGGTGAACGGGAAGATCCGTCATCTGCCGGGTGGGGTGGAGGAGTATTTGAGGTTGTCCGACGCCGCTTCCGCGACGGAGCAGACCTCAGGGTCGCGTCCCGTGCGCGCTGCCGACGCGCAAGCTTCCGCGGTCGAAGCATCGACCGAAAGCCCCAAGCTTTCCGGCGGCGAGCAGCGCGCCCTGCGCAAGCTCATGCAGTCGAACGAGCGCAAGATGGACACGCTCAACGCCAAGATCGACGACGTCCGCGCGAGCATGGCTGCGGCCGACCCCACCGACTTCGCCGCCTTGGGAGACTTCCAGGCCCAGATCAACGACCTGCAACGGCAGATCGATGCCCTTGAGGAAGAATGGATGGAAGCCGCCGAGAAGCTGGGGGAGTAGGCTTCGATTGCCGGTCCTGCGCTATTTCCACGTGCGTCCCGCGGGGTCGTTGGCTTCGCGCGGGGCGGACGACGGGGTCGGCGTTTGGGACGACGCGGGGTCTTCGGGTCCCCGGGACCAGGGATCATCTTGCTGCGCGTACTTCACCCAGGCGTCCTCCTGGCGCGCTTCGGCGATCCAGTCTTCCTGGGTCTTCGACACCACGCTGCCGATCATCCACACGATGCCGCACAGGATGCTGCCCACCACGAAGGCGATCCAGCTGATGGCGAAACCGCCCGCGCCGCGGCGGATGGCGTCTTTGAGCGCGAACTTGTCGATGCCGTCCCAGCCGCCGATCTGGTCGAACAGCGGCACGAAGCCCCACACCAGGAACACGATGGTGGCCAGCAGCATGATGCAGCCGCAGATGACGCCCATCACGCGTTCGGCGCGAATCTGCTCGGGTGACTTGACGACGGCGGTAGAGGGCATGTCGGCACCCAGGTTGCGGCGATGCGCGATGTAGGTGAGCTCGGAGAGGTCGTACTTCGACTTTTGCATGCAGGCCCAGATGAGAATGCCAATGGCGATGGCGAGGATGAGCATGAAGGGGAACATGACGAGCTCCTCCACGTATGCGCCGTTGATCATGGAGCTACTGTTGTCGGGTACGAGGCCGATTAGCATGATGACGTCGATGAGGATGAGACCCACGCCGACGGCGATGAGCGTCGGGTAGCGTTGCCCGAACCGATCGAGCGTGTCGGAGGAGTACCGCGGCTCGATGGAAGGGTTGCGACGCTTGAATTCGCTGTGGTTGAGACTGCCGACGACCAGGATTACCACGCCGATGACGATGCAGGAAAGCAGGGCGACGGTCTGCAGGTTATCCGGCCAGCCGAAGGCTTCAAGCAGCGCGTTCAGACCCACGCCGACCAGGATGCAGGCGACGCCGGCCGCGATGGACAGGTCGAAGCGGTTCATGTGCTCGTCGTAGCGCTCGGTGTCGTTTTCTTTGACGACATGCACGCTGCCGCGCATAAGGTCGTCGAGGCTGGTATGGAACAGGTCGCATAGTTGCAGCAGCTTGTCCATTTCGGGGTAGTTCGTGCCGGCTTCCCATTTGCTGACGGTCTGGCGCGACACGCTTAACTGCTCGGCAAGCCCTTCCTGCGTGATGCCGTAATGCTGGCGCAGGTACACGAGGTTGTCGGCGAAACTCATGGCGGTCCCTTCTTCGCGGTCGATTGCATGATACCCGAAGCGCGGAGCTGAGCGGCCGCGCTTCTACGTTTACCATCATGCGGTTGCAGAGCCGCCCGCTCTACCAATCTGGTGTTGCGTTTTGGGATTTTCTCCGCACGCTCAGGGTGCGAAGCATTTTGAACTGGGGTTTTGTAAAACAGGTATCAAGTTCGTGCAAAGTAGTCGTGTAGGGTCACGCAGGTTGACGCGAGCGTCGTACAATGATCGGAACACGCGGTTATTTCAAGGAGGGCTTTCTGATGATCAAGCTTATCGCCAGCGATATGGACGGCACGTTCCTCGACGGAAACGAGTGCGTGCCGGAAGGCTCGTACGACCTCGTTATGCGTTTGCGCGATGCGGGGATCCAGTTCGTAGCATCGTCGGGTCGGCGCTTCGACACGCTGCACGAGCTGTTCGAACCGGTGGTCGACTGCATGGACTTCGTCGCGTCGAACGGCGCGCAGGTGATGGTCGCCGGCGAGCTGGTCGACTTGGAGGTGTTCTCGCATGCGGCCGTGAAGCGGTTGGCCCGTGTCGTTGATATGTTCGACACCATGCACCTTGCGCTGTTCGACGAGACGCGCAGCTACTTGTTGGACGACGAAGCGCGCTTCGAGCGAGAGGTGGACAAGAACCTGCCGAACCCCGTGCGCGTGTTCGACGTGCCCTCGCCGCAGACGAGCATCCTGAAAGCATCCGTGTATTGCGACGATGCCGTCATGGACATGGCCTACATCCTCACGCGCGAGCTGGACGACGACTTCGTGTTCGCGCCGTCAGGCCGTAAATGGATCGACGTCATGCAGCGCGGCGTGAGCAAGGCGACGGGCATCCAGCAGGTGCTGGACGCGCACGGCATCCAGGCGAGCGAGATGATGGCGTTCGGCGACTCCATGAACGACTACGAAATCCTGCGCATGGCTGGAACGAGCGTCGCCATGGGCAACGCTCGGTCGGCCATCAAGCAGATCGCCACGAAGGTGATCGGCACGAACGTCGACCACAGCGTCCAGCGCGAGCTTCACGCCCTGCTGGAGGGCGCGCGGTAGGACGGCGAAGAAGCCTCACCGTTCGGGGGAGGGTTGGCCGCTGTCGATTTCGTTCTCGATGCGCAAGCGCTTGATCTGCGCGTGTTCCAGCTCGCTGATGCCCTTGTCCGGCGTTGGGAGGTCTTCCGACATGGTTCCACCGAGCGAAGATATGGTTTCGCGTACCGCACTACCAACCGCGATGGATACCGCTTGCAGGTGTCAACCCTCGAGGTTGCTCACGCTGCATCTTCGCTTCGGTTTGCGTGATGCGAAAAAGGAAGTAGGTTTCCGAGGGCGATGACGTTTTTACGCGGGTCGCCGTTTTGGACGACGAGATAGCATGCGTAGCGCGAGAGACGGTAGTCTTTGATGGAACGTTTGCTCCCGCTTCCAAGTTCTACCATTTTGACGACCTCGACAAAATGGTCTTTAACAGACATTTTGCTATGATCGCATGCGAGCATAGCGCGATTGAGCGCGTCCTGGAAGCGTCGCCACGTATCGTATTCCAACGCCTTCGACAAGTCTCGTGCGAGCCAAAACTCGGTTCCGAATTCGTCGATGTGCTTCAGTGCTTCAAAAGGGGCGTATTCCGGCGCGTCGAGACGGGCCATGTTATTCCTCCTGCGGTCGTGGTCGGGCAGGAAACGGAACGGCCGAGCCGTGACGTCTATGAAGCGTCTTCCTGATGCAATGCAATAAATATAACAAATGTTCGCTTTTTATGCAAGCAGGAAGCCTAGCCAATGCAGAGTTCGTCCTCGCAGCTTTACGCGCGTATCACCAGCTCGCCTGCCGGGATGCGCTCGGTAGCGTGACGGTCGGGGCTCTTCAGCTCGCCGGCGGGATGCCCGACGGCCAGGATGTTCACCGGGATCAACGTTTCCGGCAGCCCGAATTCCTCTCGGATGACCGTGGGGTCGAAGCGACAGATCCAGACGCTTCCCAGGCCCAGGTCGGTGGCGGCCAGCATCATGTGGTCGGTGAGGATGGACGCGTCCACATGGACGGTGCTCATGCCGTCGAGCGGACGCTTCCACGCCTTCTCGCCGTCGGCGCACACGACGAATGCGAGCGGCGCGTCGAACACGTTCGCGGCTTTCGCCAGGCTGGCGAGCCCTTCCTCGCTGGTCACCTGGAGGATGCGCACAGGTTGGCGGTTCGCGGCGGTCGGCGCGACGCGGGCCGCTTCGACGATGGCGTCGATGTGCTCCTGGCTGACGGGGACGGGCTGGTAGGCGCGGGTCGAGCAGCGCTTTTTGGCGAGATCGAGAAACGACATGGGTGCTCCTATCTCTTGAGCGGGCGATGGCTCGCCCTTCCCCACATACTACTCCTCGCTTCCTGCGGAGCAAGTAGATACCCTCGGGTAGTTTTGAAATATACTACTCGAAAAGAAGGTGTTGGACGGAAGAGGCTGCGCATGAGAGGCTGTTACGACGAGTGTCATTGCCCGGTCGAGGCGGAAGGGGGCGAACGTGGCTGAAGCCAGCGTATTGATCGTGGAGGACGACGCGTCCATCAGCGACATCGTAGCGGAGCATTTGGGACGCGCAGGGTACGCGTGCTCGCAGGCGTTCTCGGGTAGCGAGGCTCAGCTTGTGTGGGATCGGCGGCGCTTCGACGTGGTGGTGTGCGACCTTATGCTGCCCGGCCTGCCCGGCGAGGAGGTGGTGCGGTTCATCCGGGCTTCCGACAGCCTTACGCCCATCGTGGTGACATCGGCGCGCACGGCCGCCACCGACAAGATCGACCTGTTGAAGCTGGGAGCCGACGACTATCTGGCAAAGCCGTACGATTTGGACGAATTGGTCGCGCGTATCGAAGTGCAGTTGCGCCATCGCGGTCGCTCGGTCGCGCCGCTGTCGGGCGGCGACGTGTTGCAGGTGGGTGCCTGGGAGGTCGATCGGACTGCGCGCACGTTGACGGTGGGCGGCGAAGACGTGGTGTTGACGCGCATCGAGTTCAACATCGTGGAGCTGCTTGCCGCGCATCCGAAGAAGGTGTACACGAAGCAGGAGTTATTCGAGCTGGCGTGGGGCGAGCCGTACGCCGTCGAGGATAGCGTGGTTAGCGTCCATGTGTCCAATATCCGCAGCAAGCTGAAGCCCTCCGGAACCGACGGCTATATCCAGACCGTGTGGGGCTTGGGCTTCAAGTTGGCCGCTGATGCGGGGAAGTGAGCGTGCGTGCATCTTCAAACTTTCTTAAAGGCTGGTTCAAGCTTCCTGAAAACCCGTTCCGTATCCTTGAAGGCATAGTCAAACCGCAGGGAAAGGAAGCGGTATGAACGTCGTTGAGACGCGTGGGCTAGCGAAGGCCTACCGTGGCAAGCGCGTGGTCGATCGGTTCGACATGCATGTGGCGCAAGGCGATATCTACGGGTTCGTGGGGAAGAACGGGGCGGGAAAGTCCACCGTCATGAAGATGGTTTGCGGGCTGGTGGCATCTACTGCGGGCGAGATCGAGCTGTTCGGCAGCGCCATCGGCGCGGGCGTCTCCGGCAGCGGTGCGCCCGGCTCCGCGTCGCGCATGGGCGCGCTTATCGAAGACCCTGGCTTGTTGCCCAACCTTTCGGCCTACGACAACCTCATGGTCAAGGCGTTGGCCTCCGGTATCGCCGATGCTCCGTCCCGTTGTCGAGAGACGCTGACCCTGGTGGGCCTCGACGCGACAGGTAGGAAGAAGGTCAAAGGCTTCTCTTTGGGCATGAAGCAGCGTCTGGGGTTGGGCCTTGCGCTTATAGGATCGCCCGATCTGCTGTTGCTTGACGAACCGCTCAACGGCTTGGATCCCGAGGGTGCGCGCGCTATGCGCAACCTGCTCGTGCGGTTGAACCAATCGTTCGGAATTACTATCATCATCAGCTCGCATGTGCTGGATCAGCTTGATCGCGTGGCCACGCGTTTCGGCGTCATCGCGAACGGTACCATGGTGCGCGAAATGACGGCTGGACAGGTGCAGGCCGAATGCGGCGACAGTTTGCTGGTTCGCACCGCCGATCCTGCGCGCACGCTCGCGTTGCTAGAGGAATCGCTGCCGCAGGCGGCCTTCCGCGTCGAGCCGGACGGATGCATCGTGGTTACCGGGTCGTGCGACCATGAGGCGGTGTCGCGCATCCTGCACGTCACCGGCCAGACGGTGCTAGAGCTGAGCGTGCTCAAGCGCGACATCGAAGACTATTTCGTGGAGCTCATGGACGGCGGTATCCGTGCGACTGCGGGTGCTCTGGCGAACGGGAAGGGCGGTGTCGCTCATGTTTAACCTGCTGAAATCTGACATATATCGGCTTGTGCACGGGAAGATGCTGTGGGTGTCGCTGACGATGCTGGCCTTGCTCGTGGCAGGGGCGGTC
>OGXN01001319.1_pt1 | contig 24249 bp, 24 predicted proteins | sample 1576281 | NCBI WGS metagenome assembly OGXN01 (sample SAMEA3541494, study PRJEB24748) | human gut metagenome | biome: human gut; feature: human-associated habitat; material: faeces | place: China | collected 2012
ATTGCGATTTCTTCTGTCGCAATCAATTCTTCATCATCGTATAAGGCTTTCATTTCATCAGGTGAGCGAAAATATCGTCCAGAACTGCTGTTTAATGTTTTATCATCTAAGGATTTTCCTTGATCAATGGCACATAAGGTACGATAGCATTCTTCATCCTGCATATCTTCATAATACACGCGTGATAATGCCGCAAAAGGAATCCCGACTTCACGACAGATTTCTTTTAAAATCTGATTTTTCTTTTTTAAAAGACCAGAATCATTTCGGGCAATGGATACATAAAAGCTCACAAAATATTGTGTACAGGCATGTAGATATTCTTTTAAACGATCTCTTTTCTCCTGTAACAGCATGGTTTCCATTGCATCACTGTCCCCACCGGTTAATACAACACAATCCTTTGTATAAGTGCTTAAGTGTTCAATATCAATTGTTTCATGTTCTTCTGTATTCAAATATGTAGATAATTTTAATAAGGACACATATCCTTCATCATTTTTCGCAAGCAGGACAAAATTGAAGACATCGTCATCGTATAAGGCATCTACTTCCAGCCCAAAGATTGGTTTTATGCCCTCTTTTTGGCAGGCATGATAAAATGACATTGCGCCATGCATAACGCCTTTATCACAAAGCGCCACTGCATCATAGCCATGTTTTTTTGTATTTTTTATAATTTTATCAATGGTCAGTGTACTGTTTAATAATGTATAACAGCTTCTGACATGTAAATGTACGCTCAATGTCTTCACCTCACTCTTATTGTAACATAATTCGCAAGATTATGTATACTTTACGCTTCTTTTTTGATATATTCTAAAAAAGCAGGGATATCTTCTATGATCACATCTGCGCCGGCTTCTTCAAATTCTGTTTTGTTTCCATAGCCATATAATACCGCAATACAAGGTAATCCATTTTCTTTTGCGCCAAGGATATCATGTTTACGATCACCAACCATGATAGCATCTTCTTTTTGAATGCCATGTTTTTTTAAGGCATAGGCAATGACATCACCTTTTTTACTGCGTGTACTATCCATACTTGCGCCACAAATATCTTCAAAATATTCTCCTAATTGAAAGTGTTCCATAATCTGTTTGGCAAATACTTCTGGTTTACTGGTTGCGACATAGCATTTCTTTCCCTGATTCTTTAATGTTTGTAGAAGTTTTGTGATGCCTTCATATACTTCATTTTCAAACAAACCGGTAACTGAAAAGTATTCACGATAATATGTGATTGCTTTCTCTGCATCTTCTTTACTCATATGGTAATACTCCATAAAGCTGTCTAACAAAGGCGGTCCGATAAAGATACACAGATCATCTAGATGAGATACATGAATATCAAATTTGGATAAGGCATACGCAACTGATTTTGTGATTCCTTGTTTTGGATCTGTCAGGGTACCGTCCAGATCAAATAAATATACTGATTTCATAAGTTTTTCCTTTCTTCTGATATAAGAAAAGGGCAAAAATCTGCCCTTTTATGCTTCGTTGATACGATCAAGAATTTCTTGAATGATCGTTTGAATTTCTTCATCATCAAGATTTTTTACACCACATGCGAACCGGTGTCCACCGCCATGATGCTTCATTGCGATATCGTTGATGGTTGTATTTCTTGAACGAAGACTTCCGTTGTATCGTTTGATTCCCTGTTCATCAATTTCTTTTTCCACGAATAGTGCCCATGCTTTAAAATCATAAACTCCACCGAATACAAACACTTTTTCTTTTGCTTCATTAAAGGATAAGCCAAAGCGTTCATAGTCTTCTTTGTGAACGATGATATATGCTAACTGGCCGCCTGCCACCTGGCAGTTGGAACGCAAGAAATTTTCATAATGAAACTGTTGTAACGATGTAGAGAAGTTTTCTTCATTAGAACGCTGTACATCCACCCCACAGGATAACAGATATGCGCCTGTGGAAAGGGTTTGAGGTGTAGTGGAAGGAATAGAATAACGTAATGTATCCGCAATCAAACCACTATATAAATATTGTGCAGCAGTTTTTGATAACGTCATGCCTTCTTTCAAAAACATGGTTGCCAAGATTTCACAAGTAGCCCCTGCCATATCTTCAATATATTCTTCATCCGCAAATTTTTCTACGAAAATATGGTGATCGACTTTTAAGCGATATGCAGCAGTCTTCCATCTTCCATCATCAATTCTACTGCCATTGGCAGTATCTAATATGATTGCTAATGATTGCTTCACAATTTCATCATCTACAATATCACTTTCAGGAAAATTTGAAACTTTACTGCCATCATCATTTCCTAAAGCATATACCTTTTTTTCAGGATATGTATCATTGATCCATTGTTTTAGTCCATATTGTGAACCAAGTGCATCTGCATCAGGTGAAACATGACGGTATATGGTAATGATATCATAGTCTTTGATTAGTTCTAATATTCGATTCATTATGCATTCATTAAACGGTAAGTATCACGAGCAATCATCAGTTCTTCATTTGTAGGGATCAACCATACCTGAATGTTACTGTCTTCTGTTGAAAGCAGAACTTCTTTGCCTCTGGATGTTGCGTTTAATTCCTGATTTAATTTTACACCAAATGCTTTTTCTAAACGAGCACAGATCAGTTTACGCATATTTGTGTCGTTTTCACCAATACCACCTGTGAATACGATTGCATCTGCGCCACCTAATTGTGCATAGTATCCACCAACTACATTGATTACACGGTTTACATAAACTTCTGTTGTTAAGATTGCGGCAGGATTTCCTGCTTTACAAGCATCTTCGATATCACGTGCATCTGAACTAATGCCGCTTACACCTAACATACCTGATTTTTTATTCATGACATCATCCATTTCATCTGGTGTCATTCCTGTTTTCTTCATCAAATACGTAACGATTGCTGGGTCGATATCTCCACATCTTGTACCCATCATAACGCCTGCAAGTGGTGTGAATCCCATAGAAGTATTCACAGATTTACCACCATCAACCGCTGTGATGCTTGCGCCATTTCCTAAGTGACAGGTAATGATTTTTGTATCTTCAATGTTTTTATTCATCAATTCAGCACAACGCAAGGATACATATTTGTGACTAGTACCGTGGAAGCCATAACGACGTACTTTATAGTTTTCGTAATATTCCATTGGTAATGGATAGATATAGCTTTCTTTTGGCATTGTCTGATGGAAAGCTGTGTCAAATACAAATACATGTTTGCAATTTGGCAGATTTTCCTTAAATGCGTTATATCCAATTAGTCCTGCTGGATTGTGTAAAGGCGCTAAGTCATTTAATGAAGTAAACTGTTCTACTACTTCATCTGTAACAGGTACTGATTCTTTGAAGATTTCACCACCGTGTACTGCACGATGACCAGCACCAACGATTTCATCTAAGCTTTCTACGATTTTGTATTCTACAAGTGCTTCCAGTAATAACGCAACTGCTTTTGTGTGATCTGGGATTGGTAATGTTTTCTTGATCTTTTCACCATTTACCTTGATGGTAAACATTGCGTCCTCAAAACCGATTTTTTCTACGATTCCACTTGTCAAGACTTCTTCGCTTGGCATTTCAAATAACTGAAATTTTAATGATGAACTTCCTGCGTTCACTGAAATAATTTTTGCCATAATTTCCTCCTGATTTATTCGATTCTTTCCAATTCTTCTATCAATGATAGAACGTTATCGTTTCCGACCGTTTTTATTTTATCATAAATTTGACGTCTTGTTTCATAATTCTTCACAAGATGCAGTTTTTTTTCGTAATCCAATAGGATTTTTTCGCTTCGCTTCACATGATCGCTCACTGCTGCTCTGGATATATGTAGTGTTTCACTGATTTCAGAAAGTGAAAAATCCTCTTTGAAATACAGCGACATAATCTCTTTTTGTTTATCCGTTAGTAGATTTTCATAAGCATCCAGTAAAGCATTCATTTCTTCCGTCTGCTCAATCATCCTCTAACAAATCCTCACAGATGCCATACAGATAGGAATCAATATCAAATGGGCGTAAGTCATCTTCTTTTTCACCCAAACCAATGTATTTAACAGGCAAGCCTAATAAATCACGTATCGCAATAACGATACCGCCTTTGGCAGTGCCATCCATCTTTGTTAAAATGATGCCGGTCACATTGGTTGTTTCTAAGAATATCTGTGCCTGTGAGATTCCATTTTGACCTGTTGTCGCATCTAATACCAGCCACACTTCATGTGGTGCCCCTGGAATTTCACGTTCACAAACACGACGCATTTTTTCCAGTTCCTTCATCAGATTGGCTTTGTTCTGTAAACGACCAGCTGTATCGCCAATCAATACATCCATCTGGTGTTCCTTGGCATAGCGACAGGCATCTACTAAGGTTGCACTAGGATCGCCACCTTCTCTGCCTTTGATACATTGAACATTTAATTTATCTGCCCATTTGGCTAATTGATCGATGTCACCGGCACGGAAAGTATCCGCAGCAGCCAGCACAACGCTTTTGCCTTCTTCCTGAAACTGTTTGGTTAGTTTTGCGGTCGTCGTCGTCTTTCCACTGCCATTGACACCAACCATTAAAATCACGGTAGGACCATCACTATTTTCATGAAATGGTTCATCTTCTTTTTCACAATACATATCATGCATGACTTCAATCAGACATTCGCTGATTTCATGGAAGCTTTTCAATTTTTGATCCATGGCACGATTTTCTACTTCATCCACGATTTTTTGAGCGGTCTTGATTCCGATATCCGCTTCCAAAAGCACGATCATCAATTCTTCCAGAAATTCTTCATCTACACCGCTGAAGCCTAATGCCAACCGGCGTATCCTTTCAGAAAAGGATTTTTTGGTTTTATCCAGTCCACTTAAATAACGGTCCTGGTCTTTTTCCTGTTTACCGGAAAATGTTTTTTTCAATTTTGAGAATATACCCATTATGCTTCCACCTCTTCTTTCTTGTCCACCATATTGATGGCATCCTGTAATTTTACCTTTAACAGCTGAGAAACACCGTTTTGCTGCATGGTTACCCCATATAAAGCATCACATTGCGCCATGGTTCCCGGACGATGGGTCACAACGATAAACTGGCTTTCCCCACGAAACTGGGTAATATATTTTGCGAATCGTTCTACATTTGCCTGATCAAGAGCTGCCTCGACCTCATCAAAGATACAAAGCGGCATTGTTCTAGCTTTTAAAATAGAGAACAATACACATATCGCAATTAATGATTTTTCACCACCGGAGAATAAACGGATATTCTGCACTGTCTTTCCTGGCGGACGTACTTCAATATCAATTCCGGTATTTAAGATATCACTTGGATCTACCAAAAACAATCTTGCACTTCCCCCGCCAAACAATGCACGGAATACATCATTTAATTCGTTATTGATCTTATCAAACATCTCTTTAAATTGATGAATCATAATTTCATCCATCTCATCAATGGCAACCATGATTTTATCTTTTGCTGCTATCAAATCGGCTTTTTGTTTTGTCAGGAATTCATAACGTTCATTGATTTCTTTATATTGCTGTGGCGCATCTAGATTGACATTTCCAAGGGATGCGATTTCCTGACGCAACTCTTTTACACGAATACGTGCTTCTTGCATATCGGTATCCATCTTTTGAGATTGCGCATATTCAAAAGTCATCTCATATGTTGCGCTTAAGCGTTCCATACTGGTTTCTAAACGTGTTTCTGCTTTTGCCTGGGATACTTCAATATCACGCATATCATTTTGGATGACATTTAATTCCCTGCGCAGTGCTCTTACCTGTTGTTCCTTGCGTTCAACCTCATTGCCGACTTTCATACGGCGTTCCCGCTTGCTTTTGATTGAAGAACTGACTTCATCGATCATACTGTGTGCTTTGCTTAAACGAACAATCAAATCATCTTCCATCAATTCAGAATCAACACCTTTATCTTCATCTGGCGCAACACTTTCATATTCTTCTTTTAAATGCTCCAGTTTTGACCATTTGGCTTTTACAATTGGATCAAGTTTTGCCAAAGATATCTGTATCTGGACACTTTGTGCATTGATTTGATCCTTTTTGGATTGTAACGCTGATAATTGTACTTTTAACTGATCTGTTTTTAGACGCTGTCCTTCCAGACTTTGCATCACACTGTTTAATTCTTTCTGGATCGTCAGTGGTGTTGCATTGTTTTTCTGTTTACCACCTGTCATACTACCGCCTCGATTGACGATATCCCCTTCCAGGGTAACGATTTTATATCCATATTTCAGCATCTTTGCGATTTCATTGGCATTGACAAGGTTATCGACGATGATCACATTGCCAAACAAAGAATCACGCAAATCATTAAAACGTTCTTCATTCTCCACAAATTCACTTGCGACACCCAAAAAGCCTTTCAGATTCTGGGCTAACATATAATGTTCTTTCATCATACGACGAGGGCGCATGACTGATAATGGCAGAAAAGTAGCACGTCCACTTTGATTCTTTTTCAAAAAGGATATCGCATGGCGAGCACTTGCCTCATCCTTTGTGACAATATGATACATTGCACCTGCCAAAGCATTTGATATTGCGGTTTCATAATTCGTCTGTGGTTTAAATATCTGGGATACCACGCCTTCAATTCCCTGTAATGTATTTCTGGCTTCCAGAATAGAACGTACCGCCTGTTGATGATTAAATGGCTGACGTGCCAGATTTTCTAATACATCTTTACGATTTTCCAAACGATTTAAAATCGCAGAAGCCTGTTGATTTTCACTTAAGCTGAAGCTGATATCACTTTCTACTTTTGAAAGCTCTTCTTTCTTTAACGCAAAATCCGTTTCCAGATCCTGTAAACGTTTCCGACGGTCTTCATATTCAAAGCTTGCTTCTTCCACCATGGCTTTTAATTCTCTGGCTTTTTCTGCGTTGCTTGCGGATTCTAAAGCATATTTACGCTTTTCATCCATCTCAATTTTTCGTGTTTCTAACAGCCGTACCTCTTCATTTGCTTTTGTAAAGCGTTCTTGCAGCTTATTGACTTCACGATCCAGCTGATACATCTCATTACGTAGTTCATTAATTTTATTGTCTTCTACCTGAATCGTAGTTTCATGCATTGCTTTTTGTGTATCCATATCAAATGCCTTTTTCTTCAGCTCATCGATATCTTCACTCAGCTTTTCAATCTCATCTACCAGAACACTGACTTCAATAACTTCCAGTTCTTTTTTCTTTTCGATGTATTGTTCGGCTTTTTTAGCCTGACGTTTTAAAGGATTTACCTGGCGTTCTAATTCCACAATAATATCCTCTAAACGCATCAGATTTTCCTGTGTACGATTCAGTTTTGATAAAGATTCATTCTTTCGTTTTTTATATTTTGCAACACCTGCCGCTTCTTCAAACAGCGCACGGCGTTCTTCTGGTTTTGCATCCGCAAAAGCTGAAATATTTCCCTGTGATATGATCGATAATGAATCACGTCCAAGTCCGGTATCCATAACCAGGTTGACGATATCTTTCAAACGACAAGGTGCCTTATTGATAAAATATTCCCCTTCTCCACTTTGACGATGCAGCTTTCTAGTAACTTCTACTTCTTCAAAATCGACATTCAATATATGTTTTGAGTTATCAAAGACAAGTGTGACTTCTGCCATATTGACCGCTTTACGCTGGGTGGAGCCACTAAAGATTACATCGCTCATACTGCTTCCACGAAGTGATTTTACACTTTGCTCCCCTAACACCCAGCGAATGGCATCATTGATATTGCTTTTTCCGCAGCCATTAGGGCCTACGATACCAATCACATCACTGTCAAAATTGATAACGGATTTATCCGCAAAGGACTTAAATCCTTGTAATTCTATCCGTTTTAAAAACATTCGGATCTTCCTTTCATGATCAATTGACCTAGTTTTACATTCCGTTTTATTATATCATAGTTTTTTGTATGAAAGAAGTCTATCGCAAGAAAACTGCCATAAAACAAAAGAAGCCGCATGTTCATGGCTTCTTTTCATCACTATCCTAATAAAGATTTAGCGAAACGTATGGCATTAGCGATATCTTGTTCGTTTGGATGATGAATTCCTTCTTCATAAGCTTCTAACTGTGCTTTTAAATGAATATCATCCGGTGTCTTCTTTAACATTTCACGATATCGTTCCATTGTTTTTTCGCCAACGCTGCCCTGGCATAAGAAATGTCCGATTACATGAACACCCTGTGCCTGTTCTTCAACCTTCGCCTTTACCATATCATAATATTTTGTGTTTTCTTTTGCACCCAATGTGCCAAACAATGCGACTTTCTTATCCAGCATGTGCTTTAATACTTCTTTACTCTTATCATCGCAAACACCTTTATCAACCCAGTATCCGATCATAAAGAAATCGAAGTTATCCATCATGGATACACGGAATTCATCCACAGAAATTATTTCTGTATCTTCCATTTCGTTCGCAATCGCCTGCGCAAGTTTTTTGGTATTACCTGTAAGTGAAGAATAAATTACCAGAGTTTTCATACGTAACGCTTCCTTTCTATTTCACTGGTACAATTGTAGCCAACCCGCCAAGACTTGTTTCTTTTAATTCAATAGCAAGTTTTTTACCTGTATAGTTCATGGTGTTGACCACCATGTCAAAGCTGACTTTATGATCTCTTAGACCATTTAATCCTTTCGCAAGGATTGCTGCATCCACAGAACGTAAAACACCGACAGCATTTCGTTCGATACATGGGATCATTACATATCCGCCAACTGGATCACATGTTAATCCTAAATGATGCTCAATACCGATTTCCGCAGCATATTCAATCTGTGCACTGTTTAATCCATGAAAATATGCCACCATGGCAGCACCCATACTGACCGCAGCGCCAATCTCTGCCTGACAGCCTCCCTGTGCACCTGATATCGTCGCATTCTCTTTGATCAAATTGCCAAATAATCCAGCAATCTTTAACCCATTGCGCATTGCTTCTTTAGAGTAACCCAGATTACGATGATAATAATAGACAAGGGATGGCATGATGCCACTGCTTCCAAGGGTTGGTGCTGTAACGGTAATATTCCCACTTGCATTTTCCTCACTTGCGGCATAGGCATATGCACTTAACAACAGCTTTTCTTTTTCAATGGCACTCTTACAGCTGTCTGCCTTTGCTTTTAAATCCCCTGCAACACGTGTCAAATGCAGACTACCTGGCAATTCTCCAACCTTGGATAATCCACGATCCACAGTTTCTAACATCGTTGTCATAATTTCATCCATATAATCATCTAATGGATCATATTTATTTACATATTCCCACAACTCCATATGATATTGGTCACAATAATCCAGAATATCTTTTAATGTATGATGTGGATATACATCTTTACCTTCTGTTTTTTCCTGTCCTTCAATGCGAATGGCACCACCGCCAATGGAATAAACGATCCATTCCCCAAGATTTTGATCCTGTGCATCAAGTGCAATCAGCTTCATCGTGTTGGGATGTTTTAAATCATGTCCGGTTTTGAAAAATACAGAACAATTTTTGGGCTTCATGGTTTCAATGATAATGTAATCCGTCAAGTGTCCTTTTCCCGTCAATGACAAAGACCCATAAAGCTCTACTTCAAAATGATCTGCTTGTGGAAATGCTTCTTTAAACAGTTTACTGGCCCTTTGTGGCCCTAATGTATGTGAAGATGAAGGACCTGGTCCTATCCTGTACAGCTCTTTTAATGATTTCATATCTATATACGATCTCCTTGCAATTCTAATAAAAACATCTCAAATCCCAGTTTTTTATCCAGCTGTCCACCCTTCATTTTCTGATCAAGAACAGCTAATTTAGAAAGGATATGAAGCAAATAAGGTGTGGATAGTTTTCTTGCATTCTGCATGGTTATCTGCACACGGTAAGGATGTGCGCCAAGCTTGGAAACAATCATATCTTTTCCAGCTCCCTGATCCATGAGCACTTTTACCTGATACAGAAAGCGAAACTGTCCTGCGAGTAAAGCAGTCAGATAAATGGCGTCTTTATTTAATACACAAAGGTCATACCATAAGCTGAACGCTTTTTTTAAATCACGGTCAACGACTGCATTCACCAGCTGAAACACATCATCCTCTAATGGACGATTGACCAGCTGTTCCACAACGCTGACATCGATTACACCACCAAATAACTCCAGTTTTTCCATTTCTGCTTTGATACTACGAATATCCAAAGGAAGCCGTTGATCCAGTTCTAAAAACGCATTTGGTTCCACAGAAAGATTTCGACGTTTGATTTCTTCCCGTATATAGTTTTGTTTACCTAAAGCATCCAGTCGGTGAAACTGCAATACTTTACAGGTCTTTTGCATCTTTTTTACGATCTTCTTTCTGGCATCCATTTTCTCAAAACTGCCAGTAAATATCAATATCGTAGATTCCATTGGGGCATCCAGATATTTATCCAGCAAAGAGATATCCATGTCCGTATCATTCACAGTAGATAAAAAATTGGCATTTCGGACAAGAATGACTTTTTGTTCAGCAAAGAAAGGAATCGTTGTCGCATCTTCCATAATGGTCTGCATATCACTTTGCAAAGCATCATACGTGATCATATTCAGATCATCCTTCTCAATGTGATGCTGTTTTAAGATACGCGATAATGCGCTTTCTAATTCATATTGTTCTTCACCATATAACACATAATTCATTCTTATCACCTAATTTATTATAACATCATGAACCCAAATACTCCATCATTTCTTTTGTTCATTTTGTGTGTTTTCAAAGATATGGTGGATACAGCCAAACTTGCAATCCGCTGTTTCAAAATATGTAAGAACTCCCTGGAAACGAATCGATATACCACCTTGCTTTTTTGTGATCAAAGGATAGACATGTTCCTTTTTTAAAAGATCCAATACTTCTTTATGCGGATGGCCATAACGATTGTTTCTGCCAGCGGATATCAATGCGAGTTTTGGACGATAATGATGGATAAAAGAGGGTGATGAAGCGGTATTAGAACCATGATGTCCTAATTTTAATACATCAACTTTTAAATCAGCATACTCCTTTAAAATGGCAGCTTCTGCGCCATATCCAGCATCTCCCATAAACAAATATCCAACATCATACATTTCAAAATATGTAATGATACTGTTTTCGTTGGCATTTTTCCCAATATAGTCCTGAATCAGAAAATGAAATGGGACACCTGAAACATCAATATCTTTTTGTTTTTCTGTGATGATTTTATGTATGGGAATCAGTTTTGCCAGCTCTTCTACTCCCCCACTATGATCATAATCCTCATGTGTAACGATGAGTGCATCAATCTTATGTATACCACGTTTTTGCAGGACAGGTAAAATGATGTCTTTAGGTATATCTCGGTAGCGGCTTCCCATGATATCAATCATAACAGCCCCCTGATGAAACGGCAGAGTTATCAGGGTACAATCCCCCTGTCCCACATCGATCATATAAATCTCCCCAAAAGGATTTAGATAACAGCCAAACTGTGAAAACAGCAATAATAAAGCAAATCTCACAAATGGATACTTTTTATCTTCACTGATGTATCTTACAAGTGCATAGCCCCATGCCACAAGCCACCAAAGGGCTGGCACATACCAGAAAGTGAAATGAAAAGATGAAAGATATTCCAGACTTCTAACTCCCATAGACAATAAAACGGAAGGAATCGGTAAAGCAATCATCAGGACAGCCAGCAGATACAAGCATGCGGACAGATAACGAAAAATCGAAAACAACAGGATAGATACAACATCGATCTTTTGCATACAAAAAAATTGAATTGGGATCAACACAAGCAATGATACGACCTTTTCTTTCGTTTTTGTAGCTGAAAAACAGATACCAGATAAAACGCCACAGGTATGAGAAATGATAATTCTAGTGCCATGTATGGGGCAATCATAAGAATCAAAAACATACTACAACCTAGCCGATCTTTCATATCCATATGAGGAAATAAGAAACGAATCAATTGAAAACTGAGGACACGAAGCATTGTAGGGGATAAAACAGTTGCGTAAGCATGTATACCCATACCAAAGAAACAAAGTAATTCCAACGTCTGTTTTTCAAAGAATAACGACAAGAAAGAGCGTATCATCTGCCAAAGGGTTGTGATATGCATTCCACTTGATGTGATAAGATAACTTTCCTCCTCTTGCCGGATACCAAAGAGCATAGAATTTAATAAAGAACGTGTTGTTTCATCTTTTGACTGGATATAGCGATAAAGATCATGTGATAAACCTGTTCCCTCTTTTATGACTTCGTAATCCTTCACATCAAGCGCATATTGGATATTTCTGTTTTTACACCACGCAGGAAAATAAAATTCTGGTGGATTATGTACGCCATCGATCAATTCAAAATTGCCTTGTACTTTTATTACATCCTGAAAAGATACGTCTTTTACATTGTATAAAAGGACTTTTTGATGATCACATTCTCCAATCAAATAAGAGCTTTTGATTTCCTGAATCGTGATGATCTTACTTGTTGGCATTTGCTGAGTATGTGGTTGGATACGAAATATTGCGCCTATCAAAAGGATAAGAAACAATATATGTCCCTTTTGAAAATGGCGAAAATGAAACACGCACGCAACAAACGTTAAAAATATTGAAGCTAGCAGGGATTGGGATATGATCATCCCCCAGATCAGCAATGATAAAAACAACCAGCTTTGTTTCATAGGCAGATCATATTCTGTATTTTCGCATACATGGCATCTCCGATACCTTTTACTTCTTTAATTTCTTCTAAACTTTGAAAAGGTTTTTCCATTCGATAAGCAACAATCCGTTTGGCTATCGCCGGTCCAACGCCCGGTAAACTGTCTAACTCCTCTTCACTTGCGGAATTAATGGAAATAAGTGCTGTTTCTTTTATCTCTGGAATCACTAAGACGCTTTCATCAGGAAGATCCAAGCTTAAGTTTAAGGACGAGGTATCTGCATTATCCAAACAGCCTTGCGCCTTTTTTAAAATATCTTCTACACTTGCATGGGCATCTACCTCATACACACCTGGTGCTTGGATTGCGCCCTTGACTTCAATACTTTTTGTTTTAGATTCATATTGTGACATATCCACAAATTGATATCTGGAACAAAGTAATAATACAAAAAACAAAACGACCATCATTTTCTTCATAAAAAAACACCTCCTATGTATATATATACGTAAAAGGGAGGTGAAAATCCTAAAAAAAATCCGATTTTTTTCGGATTTTTTATTTTAAAGCAATAATTTTTACATCATATGGTTCTTCAACGTTTTCAATGGTAACGATGTCACCGGCTTTATTATCCATCAATGCAGAAGCAAGTGGTGTGATATTACTCAATTTTCCATTTAATGGATCTGATTCGATAGAACCTACAATGGTATATGTTTCCTCTTCATTTGTATCCATATCAAGGATTGTCACAGTAGAACCTAAGGTTACGGTTTTGTTTGCGACAGATGATTTGTCTTCACTGATGATTTCAGCTTTGGCAATCATAGATTCCAATTCACGAATTCTTGCTTCTACACGAGCCTGGTGATCACGGGCTGCATCATAGTCAGCATTTTCACTCAAGTCACCCTGTGCACGTGCTTCCTGTAATTCACGAATAACTTCATCACGTACAACATGAATCAGATTATCCTGTTCTTTGACTAATTCATCATAACCTTCTTGCGTTACTAAAAATTTTTCCTCAGCCATAATTGTTATTTCACTCCTATCGCATGGTATTATACCATGTTTTTCTTAATTATACTACTAATTTTTGTGATCAGAAGATCGATTGCGACCAAGTTATGGCCGCCTTCGGGAATAATGATATCTGCATAGCGTTTGCTTGGTTCCACAAAGCGTTCATGCATCACACGAACCGTAGTACTGTATTGTTCTATCACAGAATCAAGGGTTCTTCCTCGTTTTTTAACATCACGTTTTAATCGCCTGATCAAACGGACATCCGCATCTGTATCAACAAACACTTTAATATCACACAACTCACGAAGTGCTTCATCTTCTAAGATAAACAGACCTTCTAAAACGATGACATCACATGGATAAATCGTTTCTGTAAGAGCACTTCGATTATGCTCCACAAAATCATATGTTGGCTTTTCTATCATTTCTCCATGTAAAAGCGCTTGTATATGTTGAGCCAGCAAGGCATTATCAAAAGCAAAAGGATGATCGTAATTTGTTTTTATTCGTTCTTCCATCGTTTTATCACTTTGATCCTTATAGTAATCATCCTGACGAATAATGGATACCGATGCACTATCCTCAAAGATTTCTTTTAATTGCCTGGAAATGCTTGTTTTCCCAGAGGCACTGCCTCCTGCAATTCCAATCACCATTGTTTTTTTCATACCTGCCTCTTATTTACGAAGATTGTATTTATCAATATTTGCTTCCTGTTCTTCTAATGTTTTAGAATAATACACTTTGCCATCTCCATGAATATCTGCCACAAAGTACAAATAATCACTTTTGGTTGGATGTAATGTAGCAACAATTGCATCTTCCCCTGGATTTTCAATTGGACCAATTGGCAATCCTTCATGGATATATGTATTATAAGGAGAATCAATGTTGGTATTGACTTCACAATCATCCGGACTGGTTAGTTTATCATACATTGCATAACATACCGTCACACTGGAACCTAACGTCATATTCTGATTCAGACGATTATAGAATACCCCGGCAATCATCTTCATATCTTCTGGCTTGCTTGCTTCATACTGCACAATACTTGCCATTGTGATAATATCGTGAAGACTTTTACCGCTTTGCTTGATATCATCTTTATATTTATCATAAATACTCTGGAAATGATTCAGGAATGTTTCTGTGACTTTTTTACCATCCGCATCTTTTGCGAATGTATAGGTCTGTGGAAACAGATACCCTTCCAGTTTTACCCTGACCTGATCATTTAATACATCGTCCTTTAAGAATGTGTAGGTTTTCATTAATTCTTTGATATACGCATCATCATTCCATAAGGCAATCAGATCTTCTGCTTTTAATCCCAGTTTTTTTTCAATCTCTACTGCCATATCCTTTGCCCACATGCCTTCTCGAAAAGTAATCATCACTTCATCACCTTTGGCTTTGTTGGCATCGTTTAATACAGTCAGGATTTCTTTGGTACTCCAGCTTTTATCAAGCATAAAATTACCTGCTTTTACATCCTGCAAACCATTTAGTTTTGCATATAGCTTTGTGATCGTCGTATTGCGAATCAAATCTTTTTCTTTTAGATTTGCGGCAATCACAGACATGCCTTCTCCATTTTTGATTTCAAAAGGAACCTTTTCACTGGTTGTGGTTACAGACTTTAGATTTTGTGTATAAAACAAAAAACCTCCCAAGCCAAGTGCAACAACAATGGCAGCAATCACTGCGATAATCGCTATTTTTTTATTCTTCAGCTGCTTCTTCATCTTCTGCGAATGCTCCTATGACTTCTTCCACCATTGCCCATTCTTCATCAGTTTCGATTGGCAATAAGTTTCCTTCATCATCATAGCGAGAAGCAAATACTTCTCCATCTTCATTGTCTGGGTCTTCAAATACAACGTATTTGTTTCCCTTTTCTTCATCATCAAATGTAAACAAAATCTCCATGCGTTTTTCATTTCCATTTTCGTCTGTTACATATAAACTGCTTGTGTCTAACATTTTCTTTCCTCCTAAAATTCTTAGGGGCTTATCAAGAGCCCCTAATATTTACTATCTAAATAGCTTTGTAAAATCTGTACAGCCGCCATCTGATCAATGACTTTTTTTCGTTTCTTACGAGATACATTGCCTGCAATCAATATTTTTTCTGCCGCAACGGTGGTTAAACGTTCATCCCAAAGCACGACTTCTATACCTAGTGTTTCCAGTTTTTCTTTAAAAGCATAGCTGATTTCACCGCGAATGCCAACATCCCCGTTCATGTGTTTGGGAAGACCAAGAACAGCGGTTGTAATCTGAAATTCTTTGATGTATTTTTTTACCTGCTCAAAAGCAGAATCATAATCATCACTTTCAAAGCGAAGGGTTTCTACCGGGCGCGCAATCATGCCAAGTGCATCACTGACACTGACTCCCAGTGTTTTACTTCCTAGATCCAATCCTAATGTACGCATTATTTATCATCTTCCAGATATGCTCTCACCAGTTCTTCAATGATTTCATATCGTTCCACACTTTGAATAACCGTACGTGCATTGTTATGTGAGCTGATATATGCAGGATCATTGCTGATCAGATAACCGGCAAGCTGATTTACTGAATTATATCCTCTTTCATCCAATGCATCTTTTACTAAGCGTAATACATGCTTGATATTGTCCCTTTTTAAATCATCTGATTTAAAAGACATCGTTTCCGTAACATCTTTCATCGTATTACCTCCTTTGTTCATACCCTTATTTTAGCTTATTTTAACGCAAAATGAAACCCTTATGACAGGATATTTACAATTTCACGCATTGCATCATCAATTTTGGAAGTATCCTTGCCACCAGATTGTGCCATGTCGTTTCTTCCTCCGCCTTTACCATCACAGATAATCGCAGCACTACGTACTAAATCACCACATTTGATGCCGCCTGCAACTGCTTTTTCATCTGCGCCGGCAACAAATACAACTTTATCATTTTGTACACTGCCAAGGAATACGACCACATTTTCTTTTTGTGACTTGATAGAAGATACGATATCTTTCATCGCTTTGGCATCAACACCATCTACACGTTCTACCAATACATTTCGGCCGTTTATTTCTTTACAATGATGGATCATATCATTTGCCTGTAAAGAGAACATTTTCGCCTGTAAAGCAGCAAGTTCTTTTTTCAGCTGAGCATTTTCATCTAACACCTGTACAACTTTTGTTTCAACATTGGCAATGCCTTTCATTTTCAAATCAGAAGCAATTGCATGTAGGGTATCATTTTCTTTTGCGAATTCTTCATATGCGCCATATCCTGTTTTTGCGGTGATACGACGTATTCCTGAGCCGATACTTTCTTCACTGATGATCTTGCATACACCGATTTCCTGCGTATTATTGACATGGCATCCACCACAGAATTCTTTAGATACATCACCCATGGTAACAACGCGTACCACATCTCCATATTTTTCATCAAATAAGGCTGTAGCGCCTGATTTCTTCGCTTCTTCGATTGGCATTTCCACCTTGCTTACGGCGTAGTGACCTGCGATAAACTGATTGACAATATGTTCGATTTCTTTTAACTGTGCATCATTCACTTTTTCAAAATGTGTGAAGTCAAAACGCAAATATTCATCACTGACAAAACTTCCCGCCTGCTGGATGTGATTACCCACTACCTGTTTTAATGCACTCTGTAGTAAATGTGTACATGAGTGGTTATTGGTAATGATATCACGTTTTTGATTATCTACATGCAAGGTAAAAGTATCATTGACATGCATGCTTCCAAATGCGATTTTAATTTTATGCAGGTGCTGTTTATGAGGCGCCTTGATTGTGGTTTCTACCATTGCTTTACAATTATCGTTTTCAATTTCTCCACTATCACCGATCTGTCCACCACTTTCAGCATAGAATACCGTTGTATCAAATACAACATCGCCCTCATCATTGATCTCATCGACTTTGACACCATCTTTGAATAAGCCGATAACTTTTGCTTCTACCACTCTTTGATCATAACCAATAAAGCTGCTTTCTAAAGTGAAATCCATCAAATCTTTAGATTGTGAAGACATAGATTGTGCATCTTCACGCGCATTACGTGCACGTTCTCTTTGTTTTTCCATTTCAGCATCAAAGCCTGCTTCATCAATTGTATAGCCGCTTTCTTCTGCGATTTCTTTGGTTAGTTCTAATGGGAAACCATATGTATCATATAATTTAAATGCTGTTACACCATCAATTAGTTTATCTTGTGCATGTGCTTCCATAACATCTTTCAACAGTTTTTCACCATCAGCCAGTGTCGCATGGAAACGTTCTTCTTCAGCTTTTACCAGTTTTGCGATATAATCTAATTTTTCTTCCAGATATGGATAGTAATCTTTCATGATTTCATAAACCACTGGTACCAAACGATACATAAATGCACCTTCGATTTTTAACTTTTTGCCAAAACGAACAGCACGGCGCAGCACACGGCGTAAAACATAGCCACGGCCTTCATTGGCAAATAATGCGCCATCAGCTAATGCAAATGTGACTGTACGGATATGGTCTGCGATAACACGAAATGCCATCTTATGTTCTGCATCTGCATAACGACACTGTGTATATTTTTCTGTTTCATAAATAATTGGCAGGAATAAATCTGTGTCAAAGTTTGTTTCTCCACCTTGAACAAGTGCAACCAAACGTTCTAATCCCATACCTGTGTCGATGTTTTTCTGTGGCAGTTCTTTATATTCGCTGCGTGGTAATTCTGGTTTACAATCAAATTGTGAGAATACAACATTCCATACTTCAATATAACGATCATTTTCCAATTCTTCAAAGAACAGACGTTCTCCCAATCCTTCAGGATCATACGCTGGTCCACGATCATAGAAGATTTCACTGTCTGGTCCTCCAGGTCCTTCTCCGATTTCCCAGAAGTTATCATCTGTTTTTAAGATATGAGATGGATCCACACCACATACCTGTGTCCAGATACGATATGCATCGTCATCATCTGTGTAAACAGATACATATAATCGCTCTTTATCAAAGCCAATCCATTCAGGGCTTGTTAGAAACTCCCATGCGAAAGGAATTGCTTCTTCTTTGAAGTAATCACCAATAGAAAAATTTCCCAGCATTTCAAAGAATGTATGATGACGTGCGGTCTTTCCTACATTTTCAATATCATTGGTACGAATAGATTTCTGTGCATTGGCAATTCTTGGACTTTCTGGTTTTACAGAGCCATCAAAATATTTCTTTAATGCTGCTACCCCTGCATTGATCCATAAAAGCGTTGGATCATCATGTGGAACAAGGGATGCGCCTGGCTCAATCATATGGCCTTTTGATTTGAAATATTCCAGAAATAACGCTCTAATCTGACTACCTGTCAACTGTTTCATAAAAATTCCTCCTTACAATAAAAAAATCGTTCCATGCATAGGAACGATAAATTGTTTTCTTACCGCGGTACCATCCTAGTTCACTCAAAAAGAGTACACCTTAATTTCTTCATTAACGCCGAAGATCCGCGTATCCACTCCCAAGCAGCCTTCCATAAGTCCTATACAAAAGCTTTCACCAACCGCTTTCTCTCTACCGTATTCTTCCTATGTACTCCTCTTGTTCATCGTGTTTTTATGCGTTTCAATTATAACAAATCCATTCTTTTTTTACAAGGATTTTCTTTCCATCCGCCCTTCCTTTTCTTCCTGTTTCATGGCTTCATCAAAATCCTGCCAGATATCATCCCATTCTCCTACACGATCACTGGTTTTTGCATGCAGATAACTTCGTATGGCAATTTGTGCAATACTGGCAAAAATAGGAGATAAAATGACGCCAATCACCCCAAATAAAGCTTCTCCGATAAAGATGAACACAAAAGATAAAATCGGGCGTACATTCATGGTATGATTAAAAATCAAAGGCTGAATAATATTGCTTTCCAACTGTTGAATACTCCAGACGATGGCAAATGCAAGCCATGGAAATACTGGATAGCTTAAAGCGGCCACAATAGCGATCAAGATAAGACCAAGCGTAGCACCAACATAAGGAAATAAATTTAAAAATGCCAAAATGATTGCGTATAGAAACGCATTGGGAAAATCAAAAAAGTATAAAGTAATGCCGACACTGATCATGATGAAGAATAAATCTAATATCGTTCCTACCAGATACTGATAGACGATATTACTCATCGTATGATAGAAATTAGAATACCGCTGATAATCTGTAAAAAGCTTTTTGGCACTGCGTTTCCAATAATCAAGATCTAAAGATAAAAAGAAAGCTGTGAAAAAGGCGATTCCATAATCTGTAAATGTATTCATGGTTGTTTTTAAAGAGTCAATCACTACCACATAGCCTTCCTGCACATATTTATTTTTAAAATCTTCCATATTCCCATAAACGATATGATATTTTTCAAGAAACTGTTCTACCTTTTCAACCCAGTTTGGTAAAACTTCCATAAAGTCCACCATCTGATGATACAACAAAGGAATCAAACAGATAACAAATAAAATGAGTGATACAATGATAAAAGTATAAACAATAAAAACAGCGATTTTAGCTGAAACATATTTTTCTAATTTATCAATAAAGGGCTGTAGAAACAAAGCAATCAAAACACCGCCAAATACAGGCATCATGCTTTGAAAGATAGATGTCATCCATGGGTAAAGTGCTAACTGTTTCAATAACAGAACCAATAAAAGTGCAGATAAAAAGAAAGGTATTAATTTTTTTGCGTATGTCAGGATTTGAGTAAAGGCATGTTTCATAAAAGAAAAACCCCGAATGGGGTTAATCCATATCCATACATTCGCAAATCGTGTCACCTGCATGGTGCAGCTTTTTCATCATTTTACGCTTTGCTTTTTTTGACTTATGACAGATTTCTTCTAATTCATCTTCCTCATTGTAGCCAATATAAATTCCAACAAGCATACTTAAAGCTGCAGTTACGATATATTTATTCATGTTATCACTCCTGACAATCTTATTATGGAGTGTAATTTACAAACTATCCGAAAACAGATAAGATTCTTTGCGTCAGTGTACTTTTTCTAACGTGTCTGTCCGCTACTTGAATTGCATGTTGAAACAATTCCATATCGCCTAGTAAAACTAGACTTTTTTTCGCACGAGTGACAGCGGTATAAAGCAATCGCTTCTGAAGCATATAGCGATAATCTTTTACAATCGGCAAAATCACGATTGGATATTCACTACCCTGACTTTTATGAATGGATATACAATAGGCATGTGAAATATTATAAAGATTTTCTCCGCTATATTCTACGATATGATCATCAAACTCTACCATTAACTTGTTTTTATTTTGAACATCCTCGCTTGCGTAAATGATTTCTCTTAATATTCCAATATCTCCATTGCTTACCTGATCATCCGGCTGATTTTTCAACTGTAAGATTTTATCTTCTTCTCGAAATATTCGATAACCTACCTTTAATTCACGTTTAAACTCATCTGGTGGATTCATCATTTGTTGTAAAGCATTATTTAAAGCATCAATACCAGCTACACCCTGATACATTGGAACGAGCACTTGAATATCCTTTGTATCATAGCCTTTGCTTAGTGCATTGCTAACTACCTGATTTACAAGATTACGGACTTCAAAATTCTGACAAGGAAAAAATGCAATATCCTGCATTTGATCAAAATCAGGTGTTTCATTTTCCTTGATCATATGCGCAAGAGCGACTACATCGCTGCCTTCCTGTTGACGAAATATTTTTTCTAATCTTGTTAATGGAAAACAATTGCTTTTAATCAAATCCTTTAACACACAACCAGGTCCAACACTTGCTAACTGATCCTCATCCCCGATAAGTAATATTTTCTTTATATCCCGACATGCCAATAATAAATTGTAAAACAGCCATTGATCAACCATGGAAAATTCATCAATAATCAATACATCTGCCTGAATTGGTTCTGTTTCATTTACTAGAAATGTATTGCTTTCTAAATCCCATTTTAATAATGAATGAATTGTGACAGCTCTTCCATCACTTAACTGCGCTAGACGTTTTGCGGCACGGCCGGTAGGTGCGCATAATGATATGATTTGATCTGGATAATACTGCTGATACAAGGATAAAATTCCTTGCACAATGGTTGTTTTACCGGTTCCGGGTCCGCCTGTAATGATAGAAAAAGGCTCTTTAAAGAAGCTTGATATCGCTTGTTTCTGTTTTTCTTCATAAGAAATATGTAACTTGTTTTCAAGTATTGTGATATCATTCTGCAGATGCGTGATATCTACCTGTTCCATTTCTTCATATGGGAAATTTCCAAGAAATACAGCAATGCCTTTTTCAGCATCATATTGGGTATTATGATAAATACGTTCATCCTCCATCATTAATAAACGATCTGCAAACAATTCTTGAAGATATGGCTCTAAATCAATCTGTTCCATGCCATAGCGCTTTTTCAATTCTCTGGAAATTTGAGATGCACTCACATAAGTATCACCATTCGACATGCATATATCTAATACAGAAGATAAAATTGCTGCCTTGATTCGGTAAGGATGATCAATAGAAAAAGATAACTCCATTGCGACCTTATCAGCAGTCGCAAATCCAATACCATCAATATCTTCCACCATTTGATAAGGATTCTCTTTCACAACCTCTACCGCTTCTTTTCCATAAGCTGCTTCTAGTTTCATAATATTTTTTACACTCATTCCAAATTTGGAAAAAAACACGATAGAATCATCCAGATCACCATGCTCTCTGATTCCCTGATAAATGGCATTGCGTTTCTTCTCATTCATACCTTCAATGTCATCCAGCACATGAATATCATCTTTAATTTTCAATAAAGCATCTTCACCAAGATGATCCACAATCTGTTTTGCGGTTTTCTTCCCAATACCAGGAAATGCGGCACTGGAAAAATAACGAATCAGACTGTTCTCATCATTTGGCATCATTTTTTCATAACTGATCACTTGAAATTGCATACCATAACGGGCATGTTCCTTATATTCACCCTGCAAAGAATAACGTTCCTCTTCAACCAGCTCCTTAAAAATGCCTGTTGCTGTAAATTCTTCTTCTTTTGCATCATAGGTCACAAATTTCGCAACCGTATAACCATTTTCTTCATTTCGAAATATCGTATATAGATGCCTTGCTTCTAATTTTTGGTATTCTTCCAAACAAATACCCCCTTTCATGATAGAAACACTCTTCTATATGAAGAGTGCACTTATTTATTTTCACGATTTTCTATTTTAGACTGCATGCTTTCCTTATCTTTGAAAACATCCTCGATAACACCGCCGCCCAAACATTCTTCATTCAGGTAGAATACAGCTTCCTGTCCACAAGTAACACTGGATACGCCTTGCGGATAGGTCACAAAAACGGTTGATTCATCAATAAAGCGAATGGTAACATCATTGTCTTTTTGTCGATATCTAAATTTTGCAGTGCATGCCAATTCTCCTTCAGGTTTTTCACTTGGGAACCAGTTAACACCACTCACAATACAGCTGTCTGTATACAGCCAGTCACTTTCATTTCCATTTGTCACAAACAAGATATTTTTCTTGACATCTTTTCCAACCACAAACCAAGGTCCCCGTGTACCACCAATACCAAGTCCTTTACGTTGTCCAATTGTATAATACATGACACCAATGTGTTTGCCTAAGACTTCCATAGTTTCAATATCCACAATATCGCCATCCTGGCTAGGAAGATAGTTTTTTAAAAACTCACGGAAATTACGTTCGCCAATAAAACAAATACCTGTGGAATCCTTTTTGGTTGCGACACTCTCCAATGCAAGTTTTTCAGCAATCTCTCTGACTTCATGTTTTTCTAAGTTTCCAATTGGAAACAATGTGTGACGCAATGCTTCTTTCGGCATCTGACATAAAAAATATGTCTGATCCTTATTGTTATCAGCGCCTCTTAGTAAACGACTGTATTCATCACCATGTTCTACCTGTGCATAGTGTCCTGTTGCGACTGTATCAAATCCCATACTTTGTGCATACTTAAAAAATGCATCAAATTTTATATATTTATTACAGAGGATATCTGGATTTGGGGTCCTACCTTTTTTATACTCATCAATAAAGTATGTAAATACATGATCCCAATATTCTTTCACAAAATCTACGCGATATAATGGAAGTTCTAATGCGTCCGCAACTGCTTTTGCATCTGCATAATCTTGTTCCTGAGGACACACATCATCCTGAATTGTCGGATTTCCCAATATATCGTTATTGGCATAAGAATCCCAATTACGCATAAATGCACAGGAAACATCATATCCCTGTTCTTTTAATATATATGCTGCTACTGCGGAATCTACTCCACCAGATAAACCTAACAATACCTTTTGTTTCATACTTATCACCTGCTTTATTATAACGTACTGTTTAAAAAAAAGAAACCATATATTTGATATCTTTCATATATTTAGAAAATAAAAAAAAGCCTCACAAATGTGAGGCAAACAGACCT
>OGXN01001329.1_pt1 | contig 24092 bp, 23 predicted proteins | sample 1576281 | NCBI WGS metagenome assembly OGXN01 (sample SAMEA3541494, study PRJEB24748) | human gut metagenome | biome: human gut; feature: human-associated habitat; material: faeces | place: China | collected 2012
CGTTTCTTTCTGTTTTTTCTTCATTTTTACTGTCCACGAAACCGGGAAGGGCACAATACACTCTATCTGTTTGCAGTAGTATTGGGGCTGCTCAAAGTTGTTTTCTCCCTGACAATAGAACAGGCAGTTCACCAAGTAAACTGCCTGTCCTACGTTCTCTATATTTTCCGGACTATTGTTCACCAATAAAGGATAGCCGCACAAAAACGATGCACGAAGCGGAATTTTCCGTTCTGTGGCAGGTAATACCGGGCAATAATCTTTCGCACTTCTTCCTGCGAATATTCGCTGTCCAGAATTCGCGCCGATTCCCGCCGCACAGCCTCGTCCAGTGTTTCATACTCATACACCTTTTCCAGCTGGATGATACGACAATTCACATCGATCCCCATGGCATACAAGATATTGGTAAAATAAATATAATCAAATCGGTGCCATTTGATTCTCAGCCCCAGTTCCGTCTCAAACTCCTTCAAAAAAGGCTGTTCAGGTCCGCTGGTCATACCAATGACATGAAATTCGGCAGCACGGTGGAGCTTTTCCAGACATGCCTTCAGATCCAGCATGCGGTAAAAACAATTGTATGCAAACACCGCCGAATATTTCTGCGGCAGTACAGCATCCTCCCACTTTGCGCAGACTGTACCCAAATTGTACACTCGCTGCCGTGCGGCAACGGCCTGAAGAAACCGCAGCACGTCCGGAGAGATGTCCACGCATGTAAGTTCCCGGCACAGTTCCGCCAGCATAAATGTATAGTTGCCCCAGCCCGGCCCGATCTCCAGAATGGTATCCGGGTGCTTATCCGTCAAAATGGCTCTCACGGCTGCAGCGATCGGCCGGGAATATTCGTCTGGGCAATACTCCGTTTTCTTTTCAAAATAACCGTGCCAGAATGCTCGCTCTTTTTCATCGTCGCTGCTACGTGCGCTGCAGCTGCCGTCCAGCTCATGGAGAGCCCGTTTCCACAGGGCCTCCATATTTCCCAAATCCACTCCGTAGTGCATCTCTCTCACGCTCCTCCCACGCTGTGCAGCGGCAGGATCACAAGCCCCTGTTCCGTTTGAAACAGCGTAGACTCTATCCCATACACTGCCCGCAGATTTTCCACGGTGATCGTTTGCCCCGGCGCGCCGTCGGCCCACACCTTTCCGTCTTTCATCAGCACTACTCTGTCTGAATATCGGGAAACGAGTGTCAGATCATGCATGACCAAAATAACGGCACAGTGCTTTTCCACAGCGATACGGCGTATCAGCCCCATCACTTCCAGCTGATGCCGAATGTCCAACGCGGAAGTCGGCTCGTCCAAGAGAAGTATATCCGGCTGCTGCACCAGTGCCCGCGCCAGCATCACCCGCTGCCGCTCGCCCCCGCTCAGCTCATCCATAAATTTTTCCCGCATCGAAGCAATGCCCATATACTGCAGCAACTCTTCAACAATTTCTTTATCGTGGGCAGAAATACTCCACTCCACATAGGGCCGTCTCCCCAAACACACGAATTCATACACAGTCATGGGGAACAAAACGCTTCCATTCTGCGGTACATACGCCTGCATCCTTGCCAGCTCGCGCGGCTTTATTTGCCGCATGTCCCGCCCCTTTACCCATACTGTTCCGATGCTGGGCAGAAGAAGGCCTGCAAGACATTTCAGCAACGTTGTTTTTCCAACGCCATTCGGGCCAATCAGGCTTGTCACCTTGCCTGCAGAAAATTCCGCACCAACACCGCACAGTACAGCCTTTGAGCCGTACGAAAAGCAAATGTTCTCCGCTACAGCCAGCACGTCTTTTGTGTGCTCCATCCGCTCACCCCCACATCTGCTTACGCCGCCGCGACAGGATATAGATAAAAAACGGCACGCCCAGCAGCGAAGTGATGATTCCGACCGGAATCTCCTTTGGAGAAAGGATCGTCCGGGAAACGGTATCCGAAACAAGCAGCACAATAGCGCCCATCATCCCCGATGCCGGCAGCAGGTAGCGGTTGTCCGTGCCAGCCATGCTTCGCGCCGCGTGGGGAGCGATCAAGCCAATGAAGCCAATGACCCCGGAAAACGCAATGGTAATGGAAGCGATCAGCGTGACCAGCCCCAGAGAGATGCGTTTGAGCCATTTAACCGGTACCCCCATCGTTGCCGCTGTTTCCTCGCCTGCATTCATGGCATTGAAGTCCCACGCCATACGCAGCAAAACCCCAACGCTCACAGCCAAAAGCGGCACGAGTACCAAAACCGCCTTCCAATTCGCACCCCAAAATCCGCCCATCAACCAACTTTCCAGGTTCTTCAGAGCCTCCGCTCCGGAGATATATTTCAGCACAGATACTCCCGCCGAAAAAAGACTGTTGACCGCAGTTCCAACAAGAATGAGAATGCTCATATCACTGCGGCTCATCTTGGCCACAGCAGAAACAAGCAGCAGGCTTATCATACCAAACACAAAGGCATTCATCGCTACACGCGAATATCCGGTAAACAAAAAATTTTGCTGCAGAATGCCTACGCCCAGCACCATTGCCAATGCCGCGCCAAACGAAGCGCCGCTGGATACCCCCATGGTGAACGGGCTTGCCAGTGGATTGCGAAACAGCGTCTGCATCACACATCCACCCACCCCCAGAGATATTCCGGTGAGCATGCACAATACGATACGCGGCAGGCGCACCTGCGCCAGTATATATGCTTGCGTCGCATATTCCCCTGTACGCTGGGCGCACAGCCCCAATGCCTGTCCCAGAACAGAAAGCACCGGTACACGGACAGACCCCATACTCAGACTTACCAGCACTGCCGTCAGCAGCACCAGCGTCATACCGGCAACGGCCGCACCGGGTTTACGGTTCATTGTACGTCTTGGGCGGAATAAAACCAGATACCCTGGTATTCTGCGCCCAACCACTTCTCAAAGTATTCTCTGGCATAGCTCTCTACGTCAATATCTCCAAACAGCTCTGGATACAGATATTTACCCAACTGCAGAACGCCAATGTGACGCTTCGAGGCGCCCAGCATATCTGTGTGGAACACATAGACCGCACGGTCCTTACCCGCCTGCATCTGTCCAATAGAGGATATCTCATAAATGTTGTCGATCACAGTCTGGTAATCCGCCGGATCTGTGCAATTGTATCCTCCCAACCAAGTCCCGTGCAGCGTAATGGCGTCAGGGTCACAGGAGAGTGCATATTCTTCATCCACCTGAATCGTCGTGTCCCCCTGCACCGGATCCCACTGGATCTCCGGGCAGGCATCCACTCCTCCCGCAAGAAGCGTAGCGTAACCTTCACCCACGCCCATTTCTCCTGTTGTGGCTGTACTGGGGAACACACGGTAGCCGCCATTGCTGTTGATGAAGCCTACCGAAAGTGCCATCACACTTTTCTTTTCCTCTTCAGACAGTCCGGCGATACGCTCCGCCGTCATCTTTTCAATCCCCTGCCTGTATTCCAGAAACGCCTGCGCCCTGTCCTCGGCATCCAGAAGCCGGCCCAACAGCAGCAATTCCTCCTCATATTTTTCCGGTTGATAGTTGTCGATGCGAATGACCGGTATACCCAGCGGATTCAGTTTTTCCTCCAGGACCTCCGTTGCACGGTTCGTATGGACCAGAACAGCATCCGGTGCGAGCCCAATGATCGCCTCGATATTCAGCTCGCTTGTCTCTCCCATATCCGGCAGCTCGCCGAAGCCCAGATAGGGATTGTTCTCAATCGTGGTATCTCCCGTGGCGATAACCTTATCCTCCGCCCCCAAAATCTTCACTGCTTCTGCGGTCTGACGGTTCAGCACAACGATTTTTTCCAGTGGCTGCTCCAGCGTAAACTCCGTACCCAGAGAATCTTTGAATGTGAAAGGATATTTCCCCGCCTCGGCACTTGTACTGTCAGAGGCAGAAACAACGCTTGCGGAAGCATCTGTTTCCGAAGATACTGCACCCGTACCCTGCCCGCCGCAGCCCGCAAGCGTTCCGGCCAGACAAACAGCGGCCAAAATGCCGGCCAACCATTTTTTGATGTTCTTTTTCATTTTTACAACCCTTTCCAAAATACTAAAGGCGACCCACGCAATGTGGGCCGCCTTTTATATGAATCGTATCGGACGATACGAAACACACCAATCTTATCCCCACCGACAGATTGTTTCTGTTCATGGCAGGTCTCCTGACTTAGAGCTTCATGCCTATTCCGCGTGTCTTCCCGATTTCCCAGTGACTTTGCCGCGTTTCGTAGCCCTTACAGTAGAGTGAGCTGTCCCGGATTTTCACCGGATTCCCTTTTCATGCACTTTCGTGCAACCATGACCAGTCTGATTCTTTTGTGTATCTAAATTCTACATGCTTTTGCTGAAATGTCAATGTCTCTTTCCTGTTTTTTCTTCTGTATCAATCATACTCTTTCCGCTTTTCCCCGGCTATGTGTTTTTTTGCTTTTTTGGTAATTTTTTGTCTGCTTCAAAGAAGCCAAAATGATATTAACCAACCTTTGCGCATATTCAACTTCAATATTGCAAGACAGCACCGTCAAAAGCGAAAGGGACAAACGCCTACCGCTGCCGGTCCTCATGTTTTGGCCCATGCCGTTTCGGCATTCCCTGTTCGTCATACCTTGCCGGGTCAGCGGCGGGAATGTCCCAGCCGAACATACTGCCCCAAAGCATTGCCGCCTGCTGCTGCTTTGTGACGCCCAGCTGCCTGTTCAGACGGCCGGCGGTTTCTTCCGCCCTTTCTCCCGGCTTCCGTACTTCCAGCGGAACATACGAACGCTCTCCGTAACGGACAAGGACCGGCATCTCCGTACCGGGCAAAAGGCAGCAGCAAAACTCCGGCAGACCGTTTCGTTTTTTAAACTGGTCAATAGCCTCCTGCGGCGCGCCGGGCAGCGTGACATTGTCATACTCCAGATACCCGACGCCGCGTTCCGTATGCAAAAAAATCTGAGGGCGCAGGAACATCTTCCGGTATTTCTGCACCTGTGCGTCCGTCAGGCTGCAAAAGTTTTCCCCGCTGATCCCGCAGATGAAAAACGGACCGGCCAGCGCGCCGTATCTTTCAACGGCACGGTTCATCGGCATCCCATTGATCAGCCCTTCATCGTTGCAGACGATGCACACCTTTTCCCGCCATGGATACGCACAGTCGATCAGTCCGCCCACTGCTTTCTGCAAGGATTCCAGACCGTCCCCGATCTCCGCGGCGCGGGCGTACTGTCCCGGCTCTGCCATTACGACTTTCATTTTCAATGCATCCCCTTCGCAAACGGTTTGAGGCTTGCTGTTATCTGGCCGTAGCTCTCAAAATGTACGGTACAGCCCAGCAGGTAGGATACAGCCTCCGACCACTCGGCCAGCGGGTACTGTTCCTTACCTTTTAGGTCGTGGAGCTGTGCCAGTGCGCGCCACTTGAGCTCCGGGAACAGCCGCAGGTCTGAAATATATCGTTTGTTTTTGCAGGCGATCTCATCCAACAGCCCGTTTTTCAAACCACACCGCTTCCTTCTCACACATACACCATCAGCGTATCGTCCGCATATACACAGCGTGCCGCCGGATATCCTTGTGCGCCAAACTGTTCGAACGCCGCGTTCATCGCTTCCCAAAGCAGACAGTAGCTCTCATCCTCCGTTTCTGCGGCGTAGTCTGCCAGAACAAAGGATGCCGCAGGCTGCGTACAGGCGTCGCTGCGCTCCATGCCCGCATGGCCCATCATGCTGTCCGCCTGGTTGGTCGCAAGCAGGAGCGCGTATTCTTCCGATACCGTAACAGGGATCGTCTGTTCGTCCTCTGTTGCTGCCGTTACACCAGATGAATCTTCGGCATTGGCGTCCGATCCCGCTGTTTCGCTGCCGGAAGCCGGTTCCGAGCCAGCGTCCATTTCATCGGACACCATACTGTCAGAAACAGGCAGTGAACTGCTTGTTTCAGCTTCCGAACCATCCGAAATGCTGCTGCCAGACTCCACCGGCATGCTATCAGATTCGGGCTGCGGGACAAAATCCAATTCATCCTCCGCATTGCTGCCGGACTCCGGCTCGGTGCTTTCATCCGCTGTACTACTGGAACCGGACGTAGCATTTTCATCCTGCGCCACGCTTTCCGAAATGCCAGAGCTTTCGGGGATGGATACGTTCTCCGTTTCCTGTGCCGCCAGCGTGGGAAGGAGCGCGGAAATGGACATGAGGCCCGCAAGGGCCAGTGATACGATTGTTTTCATTCTGCAAAATCCTCCATGTTTTCTTCATCAATTTCTTCGGGGTCGTTTTCTTCTCTGCGTTTCCAGATGAGCATGGCCAGCGCCGCGCCGCACAGCAGCACGAACAGCACCGTCCACCAGTCCACCAATCGGAAACGCCATACGAGCGGCTGTGTGAGGAAGAACAAGACCACAGACAGTACCGCCAGCACTGCATTCACGGTTTTCTGGACAGCGTAGCCCCTCGGCTCATCTTCTTCTACGTCCTCATCGACCTGTTCATCTTCATCGTCTGCATCCTCACCGCCGTCTTTTTTCCTGCGCAGCCACACAAGGATGGCAAGCAGGATGGAGAGCAGCGTACAGGCAAGGTCGGCCAGCGTCAGCGCGCGGGCGTCCTCCTGCACAGGGACCTCCACCGGTGCCGCCGGGCCTTCCGTCTCCGGATCCGGCTCCGGCTCGGGTTCCGGCTCGGGTTCCGGCTTCGGCTCCTCCGGCTCAGAGGGCGCAGGCTCCGGCTCCACAGGCGCTGCGAAGCTGTCGACCGGCACGGTGTACTTCAGCAGGTTCCCGCACCGGTCCCACACGAAAAAATCGTAGTCTCCGTTCCGGTCCGCTTCAAACACGAGCGTATCCACGCCGTATGCCACACTGCCGTCCGGCCGCGTGATGGACTGGACGCCGCAGATGCTGCCGTCCGTTCCCAGGTTGATGTTCACCTTTCCGTCCTTGCCCGGCGTCAGCGTATACGAAGCCGTGGGCGGCGTTTTGTCCAGCACGATGTCCCGTGCTTTTTCTTCGCTCACATTCCCGGCAACATCCCATACACGCACAACGATATGGATGATCTGTTCCTCCGTGAACTTCGGCGGGTCTGCCGGGTCGAATGCCATCCACTCTCCATCACCTGCTTTGTACTCATATCTCTCGATACCGGAACCTACATCGTCGGCTCTGGCGTTCATTATGATATCATAGTTGTAGTACTCGGTTTTGCCGTATTCCATGATGATGGTGCGGTCGCCGCCGTCCAGCGGCTCAAAATGGAAATCCACAGTCGGGCGCGCGGTGTCCACGTTGCCTACTTCCGCGTGCAGTGTGGCCGTATTTCCGCCGTTATCGGTAATGATGAAGTCATACGTACCATTGACGCTCACGGTAAAATCCGCCGCATCGCCGTCCACTACCGTGCCGTCCGGCAGTGTGATGGACTTGACGCCGCTGGGCGCATAGCCGTCCTCCGGCTCCGGGTCGGTGGCCGTCACATGGATGGCGGCAGGCCCGTTCGTCCAGATATCCGGCGTCACGGAATATTCCGCTTCGGGAGCGAGGTAATCAATATTGCTCACCTCGGTACGCAGTGTGAACGTATTGCCGCCGTTGTCGGTAATGATGAAGTCATACGTACCATTGACACTCACGGTAAAATCCGCGGTATCGCCTTCCACCACCGTGCCGTCCGGCATCGTGATGGACTGGACGCCGCTGGGCGCATAGCCGTCCTCCGGCTCCGGGTCCGCAGCCGTCACACGGATGGTCACGGGCTTGTTCGTCCAGTCACCGGGGATCACCTCATAGTCCGCAGCCGGCGCAAGCAGGTCGATGTTGCTCACTTCTACGGGGTATGTCAAAACGTTGCCGCAGTAATCCCGCACAGAGAAATTGTACACGCTGTTTTTGTCCACCGTGTACTTCGCCTGCGTGGCATCCACGACGCTGCCGTCCGGCAGGGTGATGTCCCGCACGCCCGACAGGTTATCGTCTGTGGAAAGGTCGATCTCCACCGTCCCGTTCGTCCAGTGATCCGGGGTCAGGTTCTTCTCCGCCACAGGCTCGGCCTGCTCGAACATGAAGCCTGCAAAAATGGCGTCGGACACATTCCCTGCATTGTCCTCCGCCTTTGCATAGATGTTTCCGAAGTATTCCTCCCGCATGGCGGGCTTGTCCAGCTCGTCATAGGTCAGCCAATCTGCTTCGAGAGAATCTTCATCTGCGGCAAATTGGTAATAGATGGCCTTGATGCCGCTGTCCGTCCAGCCGTCATCGGCCAGATCGTGGGCCAGCAGCTCCGGGCGGTCTACCTCATTGAAATGCGGATAGCCGAACATCCCCGCGGGCGCATTGTCCGCTGCCGAATGCAGGATATCGTCCATCACGGGCCTGGAACGGTCGATGGTGTCGATGACGATCTCTTCGGGGCCGGGGTCGGGCGTACCCTCTCCGCCATCGCCGCCGTCGTCATCCGCATCCGCAGACACGCGCTGCACGTTGTCCTTCGCCCACAGATAGTACGTGCCGTTTTCCGTGATATCAGAGAACACATTGCTGTCCTGCCACTCAGCGGGGCGGTCCGCCGTGCGCGTCACCGCATACTGCCCAAGGCCGGATTCCGTATCATGGGCTTTTACCGTGACGGTCTTTTCCTGGCTCCAGCCCTTGTCCCACTCCACAGAATCAATGACCGGAGAATGCTTGTCGATGTGGTCGATGATGAACGGATACGGCTCCGACACGTTGCCTGCCAGGTCGCGGGCATAGGCGTTGTAGCTGCCGTTCCCGGTGAAAATGAAGGTCGCTTCCGCCGTAGAATCCACCCAGGTGATCGGGTCAGGTGCATGACGGCTCTCCATATCTTTTTCGGCCCGTTCCCAGCCGATGGCCACAACGCCGCTGTTATCGTCCTGCGCCATCACCTTCGCCCAAATTTCCTCCGCGTCCCAGGTACGCTGTGTCTCCACCGTCACCACAACGGGCGGCACGATATCCAGCGCGGTGACGTTCACCTTTGCGGCAGCGGAAATATTCCCAGCCTTGTCCGCTGCCCAGATGTAGTAAACGCCGTTGCGGTCTGCCTTTGGAACATCGGTAGAAAAGTTGTCCGGCGAGGGCGCTTTTTCCTCCGTGGTGACCGCATAGCCTTTCACGCCGCTGTCCGCGTCTGTGGCCGTAACGGCCAGCGTCATTTCTGTGTGCCCGCTGTCTGGCTGCTGCTCCACCTTTGAAATGACCGGAGCGACCTTATCCACCGGCGCGGTCTTGCTGGCCGTTCCGGAAATGCGGCCCACATTGTCGATGGCGCGGGCGCTGACCGTATGTTTGCCGTGGTCTGCGATGGAGAGCACGCCGCTGTACGTCGTCCAGCTTCTGCCGTCCAGAGAATATTCCGTGCGGGCAACGCCGCTGTGTGCGTCGCCGTTGTCCTTGATGGCCGCCGTTACCATGCTGTTCGTCCACTGTTCCGTGGAAAGCGTGACGCCGGGCACATTGGGCGGGACCGGGTCGATGTACACCTTCGCCGTGGCTGTCTGGCCGGAGGCGTTGCCCGCGCCGTCCACCACACGGGCGGTCACCGTTGTTTCACCTCCTGCCGTGATGGTCACGGTGGGGTCGCCCACGGGACAGCCCGTCCATGCCCCGCCGTTGACGCTGTATTCGTAGTGATGGATGCCGCTGCCGTAGTCGCCCGGCGCCGCGCTCCAGTCCGGCAGGCTCGTGCCTGTGTCCGTGCCGCCCGAAAAACGCACCACCGCGCTGTCCCTCTGCCAGCCCGTGGGCGCGCTGATCTGCACGCCGGCCGGCTCGGTGAGGTCATAGCCGTAATAGCAGCCCGCGTACATCGGCACGTTGACCGGGATGTATACCTTGTCGTTCGAAAGCTGCCCGTTGTTGTGCCTGTGCCGCACCAGCGCGTAACGGATGCTCATGTCCCCGCCCGCTGCCGCAATATCGTATCCATAGCACGGCATATACAGATTCGGGGCCAGCGCCGTTCCCTGCGAATTCCCCAACGGGTCCCGCCCGCACACCGGGCAGAGCCAGATGTCATAGTTGTTGGGCGATGTGAAGATCTCCCGTGTGTTGACGGTCTGGGAGCTGCCGGAATACATGTACCCGATCACGTAGGTATATGGCGTGCCGTTTCGGTCCGCGCCCAGCGCGCCGCCCGCGGCGAACGCTGTGGACGCAAACAGCGTCACACACAGCAAAAGCGCAAGAAAACTTGCGCTCCACCGCCTCATTTTTTGTTTCATTATCTCCGTTTTCCTCCAAGTTTAAAAAATATGCCCCGCCACTGCGGGCGGGGCCTTTGCTGATTTTCTACCGTTCCATATCCTTTTTCCCGTGTGACTGCCGTTTCTCAAATACAGACAGTTCACGGTCCGTATCCAGCACCGCCCGCAGGATGGGCTTTTCATCGACCCCGTTCTGTTCGCATCCGGCAAGGATCCCCGCCAGATATCCCATGGACGGCATTGCGGGGATCCGGCTGTACGGCTCCTGCATCGTGTATGCCGTCACACGGTACTCCGTCCCGTCACTTCCGCGCACACGGACGGTTTCCTTGCCGTACAGGGCCGGGAAGCCTTCGTAATGGTCCAGGCTTTTTTCACAGGCTTGTGTAAGCTTCCACAGCACGCCCACCACCGTGCCGCCCTGTTTCGGCCGGATGCTTGCAACGCCGTTTCCGGGCCGTCCCGCGAAAAACAGCTCATAGCCTTCCAGCTTTGCCGTACAAACTGCTTCTGCCGCAGGGCACCGGTACGCCATCTGGTCCAGGTTCATATTGCTTCCATAAGCAAAGTAAAATTTTTCGTTGGTTTTCATCACCTCTATCGTTCTTGGTTTCGGCGGTTTTGCAGGCAGACATATTGGCTGCGGTCGTACCGCCACGCCGGGTCACCCGGCAGGTCTTTCAAAAGGTGCATTCGAACATTTTTGTATTCTTCTCCCACGAGGCCAAGCCGCAGGAGAAAGGTGCGGAACGTAAAGGCGGGGTTTTCCGTCACCGGCGTTTTTTTCGCCAGCGTCCTCGTCTGGTTGATGGCCTGTGCGGAGATAGCAAGCGCCAGCGTGATGTTCGCGCGCGCCACGCCCGCATGCAGCGTGCTCTCAAAACAGCGCCACTCCAATGTGCCGCGGTAGAATACCGAATGCAGGTTTAAGGCGTAATACCTCGTCCAGTTGTAGTGGTCAAAGCTTCCGTCACGACCTCCGTACCACGCCTGCTTCAGCTGCTCCATCGTCAGATGCGGGGACAGCGCGCGCACGGTCCGCACAACATTCTCCCGCGAATACTGGCAATACTGGCTGATCCTGTCCGGCTTTGCGCCGATGGCACGGAACAGGATATCCTCCTTGCTGTACATGATGGACAAAGCATTGCGCAGGCTGCGCGGCGTATGCCCGGAAGCATCCACATGCACATGCATCCCGCAGCTTTCATTCACGACTGCTCCCGCATGGCGGAGCGTGCGGATGACCTCCTGCAGCTTTTTCATCTCGCTGTATTCCAGCTTCGGAGAATTCATTTCCACACTGTACCGCCTGTCATGCACGGCGGCCTGCCGCCCGCATTCCCGGCGCGTGGTCTCGATGCTGCCGTCATACACGAACCGCCATTTCTTTCCCGCGTTGTCCGTGACTTCCCACGGGTCGTAGGTATGGGATTCATGGGTTTGCCGGGCCGTCGTCCCGAACAGGGCCGCCACGGCCTGGGCGGCCTGTTCGCGGGTGATGCCTGTCATTTCGATCTCACACCCGAAATACTGGTCCTTTAGATCAAGCCTTGTCCATCGCCTCCAACTCATTGTGAACAGCGGCCAGCCGCCTGCCGATGGCTTCCACCACCGTGACCGTGACGCCGTTGCCCGCCTGCTTGTATACCTGGTTATCGGACTGGATGGCCAGCACCCGGTCGATCTGCTCATCGTGCCACCCTTGCAGCCGCAGGCACTCCCGCGGTGTGAGGCGGCGGATGCGCTTGCCTAACAGTACGCCATGTCTGTCTTTGGTCGTAAGCGTGAACATGGGTGCACCCGGCTTTCCTGTCCGGCTGGGATTGCGTTCTGGAGAAGAGACCAGTGGTGTCCTCACCGGTCTTGGCTCTAACGTCCCCTGTGTGGCATCCGTAGTGAGGGTATGGGCGGTCTGCCGCCCCACCCGGCCGCGCCGCGTATTCATCCGCGGATACGCGAGGTCGATGCTGTCGCCGGGATACGCCATCTTGTAGCCCTTTTTCGTAGCCTCCTTGATGGGTACGCCGCCGCTCACATCGTACAGGCCCGTGCGCCCGCCGAAGCCGCCGCAGTTTGCGGACAGCGTACAGCTCACGCCTGCGGGGTCGTACACCCGGCTGCCCTGTGCTCCGTCCCGGAGCGCGGCAGGAGCTGCATCATTTGTTTCTCGGAAAGGTAATATTTTTCCGGCGCATCGGGCGTCAAGATATCCCACAATGTACACCCGGCGTCTTGCCTGGGGCACATCAAAATCTTTGCTGTTGAGCACCTGCCATTCCACACCATACCCCAATCCGTCCAGCGTATCGAGGATCGCCGCAAACGTCCTGCCGCCGTCATGGTTAAGCAGGCCGGGTACGTTTTCAAACAGCAGATACTGAGGCTTCCGGGTTTCAGCCACTCGGGCAAGCTCAAAGAACAGCGTTCCTCTGGGGTCTGCGAATCCATGCCTGCTTCCGGCAATGCTGAAACTCTGGCACGGAAATCCGCCACAGAGAAGTTCGAAATCCGGCATGCTGCCGGCGTCTGCTTTTCGGATATCTTCACAAAACCACTCTCCCCTCGTGTCAAACAGCGCGCGGTAGCTGCGCTCCGCATGCTCGTCCTGTTCGCAATGGCCTGCACATTCAAATCCCCCGGCACGGCGCAGCCCCTCCCGGAACCCGCCGATGCCGGAGAACATATCCATATACCGTATAGTTTTCTATATCACACTCCATCAAAGAAATTTAAGGCCGGTCATTTTACCACCAACAGACATTCCCCCCCTTTTGCAAACAGAAAAAGCCCCGCGGCGTCATGGTTTTTGCCATGCGCCGCGGGGCCTTTCTCCCGTTATGCTTCGTATCCCTGCGGATCGCCTTCTCCGCAAAATTCTTCAGCATCGTATGTACTTTCTTCGCTGTACGCCTCTGTTTCGCACTCTGTGGTATCCGTGTCCGCTCCGGTTGTTTCTTCGGCCTGTGCGCCGCTCTCCGGGGCGCACAGTGCCGCTTCCCCGCCTGCTTCATCCGCCGCATCGCCGTCGCCGCACCCATCCGCTGTTTCCGCCTGCCGTTCGGCCTCCATAGCCCCGCTCATTTTTTCCAGCTCATCCTCGATCAGGCCCAGCACGAATTCCTTTTGTGTCAGCCGCCGGTGATATGTGCGCTCATACCATGCAAGGTACTCCTTCACCCTCTGGAAAAGTTCCTCCGATACCGTAAATGCCAGCGTCCGTCCGTTTGCCATTGTTTTTCCGCCTTTCTCTTTGTCGAAATGTTCTTTTGCCGCCATCTCAAAAAATTGGGACATCGTGATGTTCTTCGCTTCCAGCTCGTCCTTGATCTGCTGGTGCAGGTCTGCGGGCAGCTTCACGGAAGCATTGCGCAGTTCCATGGCTTTTCTCTCCTTTTTCCGGTGTCGCCGTTCCTTTCGGCGCAACACAAGGATATCCCAAAGCCATGGCCAAAGCTATCACCATACCCAATGACATTTCGATGTTATTCTTCGCTTTTTACGTCATTTCCAACAATGGCAGGCCCGGCCTTTTACAGACCGGCCAGAAAATCCAGCATCTGGCCGGGTACTGTTTCCTCCCCGGCGGACGGATGTATGCTGACGGTCCGCAACTCCTCCCGCAGAACACGGCGCAATATCTGCTCCAGTGCTTCCTCTTCCCTGCTCCGCAGGATCGCTCCCGCCACAAACGCCGTTTTCTTTCCTTCCGGCACAGCCTGCAGGATCTCCCACGCACGCTGCTGCTCCGGATCGCCGGGCCGGGGACGGAACGAAAAGCAGGCCCGTTTTTTCACTGGGTGATGCCGAGGGCCGCCATCTGCTGCGCGAGGCGCTCAAAGCCCGCCGCGTTGATCCGGCTGTCCGTCAGCGGGATCACACGGCACAGCCGGTCGCTCTCCCGGAGATTGCGTGCCGCTACGCCCGCCCCGCCGCCCAGAATCACCACCGGAAGGGCTTTGAGGTCGAAGCCCGCCTCCATCGCCGCGGACAGCAGATGCTCTGTATACTGCCGCCCCTGCCGCTCGATCACACCGCGGGCTTCTTCATCCATGCTGCAGGGCTGCCCGCTGAGCACACGCTCGATCTGCGCGTCCGTCAAAGACAGGCCCGTATCCCGCAGAACCTGTTCCCGTGCTTCGTCCAGACACCGGATCATGCCCAGCTCCAGGCTCCGGCAGGTCCCTGCACTGGCGGAGCCATTGTCCAGACGCATCATGTCCACCGTCCAGCCGCCGATATCCATCAGCAGGAAGGACGGCTCTCCCGCGATGAGGTCCGGATGCATCGCCAGAGCGGAATATCCCTGCGGGTACAGCCAAACGCCTTCCACCGTCACCTCATACGCCTCTCCCTCATACCGGTATTTCACCGGCTGGGGAGAGCGCAGCAGATATTTTTTAAAACTGCCCTTTTGCCGTCCGTAGCTCGTCAAAGGCAGGCCGGACGCCAAAGCCACGGCACATCTGCGCGGCAGACGCCGCCTTTCCAGCTCCCTGGCGATGGCTGCCAGCGTCAGCAGGTAATAGGTGTCGTTCGCCATCTTTTCCCGCTGTACCGGCTGGCGGCCCGTCCCGCACACGTACCATTTTCCCTCGTACTCCAGCACATCCTGCCGGGTGTAGGGTTCGTGGTTGTATGCCGTGAGGCCCGTGGAAAACACACAGTGGGCGGTTTTGATGGCCGCATAGCCGTGGTCGACCCCGATGATCGTTTTTTCGTTCGCTTGCATCGCTCCTTTCGCACAGGTCCCGGGGGATTACTCTCTTTTCCAGCCGGTAATATATACCCGGGGTGGGGGTCCGGGGGAGGGGGAAAACGCAGTACGCCCCGGTTCCCCGAGGCGCCTGTTCCGCTCCTCACACCCGTAAAAGGGTACACTTCCCCCTGGGCTTGTGCGGTTTGAATTTTTTGCCCGGCTCTGGCCCGGGCCTTGTTTTATCTATCTGAACGCCGCCCGGTGCACTCTGGCGGCGGTATGTATCCGGCATTCTCCTACAGATAAAGCCCGGCATCGCTGCCGGGCTTTCCACTTACTTTTTTATACCTCAATTTCTGTATCTTCCATATCCTGTTGTTGTTAAATAGAAATTGCCCAACCAGCGAACTGATCGGGCAATTTTTTGGCTCCCCTTGTTGGACTCGAACCAACGACCCTGCGGTTAACAGCCGCATGCTCTACCGACTGAGCTAAAGAGGATCATATATTTTCCACTTCACGAGAGGAAAGGAAATCAATCCTTGCCCTTTCGTTGGTGTGAAAACCGATTTTGTGTTTTTACAGTGATGTCGCGGATACGAATTCTACTTACATTCACGAATTCATCACTGCAAGTGATGAATCCGCAACGAAAATTTTTCAAAATCCACGAGCATCAACGGTTTCCTCTGCTCAATCGTCGGGTTACTTACGGTCGTGTTCTCTACCGACTGAGCTAAAGAGGATCATATATTTTTCCACTTCACGAGAAGGAAGAAAATCAATCCTTACCTTTTCGTTGGTGTGAAAACCGATTTTGTGTTTTTACAGTGATGTCGCGGATGAGAATTTTATTTGCATCCGCGAATTCATCGCTGCAAGTGATGAATTCGCGACAAAAATTTTCCAAAATCTACGAACATCAACGGTTTCCTCTGCTCAATCGTCGGGTTACTTACGGTCGTGTTCTCTACCGACTGAGCTAAAGAGGATCATATATTTTTCCACTTCACGAGAGGAAAGGAAATCAATCCTTGCCCTTTCGTTGGTGTGAAAACCGATTTTGTGTTTTTACTGTGATGTCGCGGATGCGAATTTTATTTGCATCCGAAAATCCATCACTGCAAATGATGAATTCGCGGCGAAAAACAAGAAATAAGTTTGGACATCTACGGAAAACGGGCTTTTAGGAATGATTCCTAAAAAGCCCGTTTTTCCTTGATTTCATGCGACAAAATCGATTGACATCTTTTTCATCACACATACTTGGCGGAGAAGGAGGGATTTGAACCCTCGCGCCGGTTTCCCGACCTACGCCCTTAGCAGGGGCGCCTCGTCACCACTTGAGTACTTCTCCAAAATGGCAGCGTTCATTTTTCCGCTATTCTGTTTTATGCACCAGCCGCCGGTTCCTTAAATGGCGGAGAAGGTGGGATTCGAACCCACGGAACATTGCTGTTCAACGGTTTTCAAGACCGCCTCCTTAAACCACTCGGACACCTCTCCCCGGTCTTGCGGCTTAGAGTGCGTTAATAATGATAACATATCCTTCCGTCGCTGTCAATATTATCGCCAAGATTTCGCACCGAAAAACATCTTCTATATTTTTTTGGGGAAATATGCTTTCAAACAGTTCTTTTTGCAAATAATCATCCACCGGCAAATGAACTGTTCCGGAACCAGAGGACAGTTCACGAGCCGGTGGTTTTCGGGATGCAAAGAAACAGGCGCCCGGGCAGGCGCCTGTTTCTTACAAATTGAAATTATTCCGCATTATCCACAAGGACAACTTCCGTATTACCGGCTTTGGCCTGCTTCTCAACAGCTGCCATCAGTACTTTCACGGACTCGCTGGACGAAGTTGCGCCAGCCACAGCCTCGATCTTATCGGCAGTACCAGCGGCTTTGACGTTTTCCTCAAGCTGGGGAATCCACTCGGAAGGAAGCGGATCCATCGGGTAAGTCTCTGCCGTGGCTTCGCTCTTCAGGTTGCCGTTGGCATCCTTCGCATCAAAATCCACATCCGTGATCACGCCGTCCTTATAAGTGACGGACAGATACTCCGTCCAATCATGGGACGGTTCCTTGTACTGGGCGGTATATGTGCCGTCCTTGATGCTGCCGCTGCCGCCGCAGGCCACCAGAGAAAGCGCCAGCACAGCCGCCAGAGCCAAAGTAAGCAGTTTCTTCATAGGGAATTACCTCCTAATTCAATCGCAAAACTCTGCTTGTGAAAGTTTTGTCATGGTTAGAATATCATTATCTGCACTGTAAGTCAACAGCAAAATAGTTACAATTCCTATTTTTTTACTCTGCTATCATCAATGCCCGTAAAACTATCTTTCCCATCCTGTGCCCAATCATGCAACACGCATGGGTGTCTGTTCCTTGGCAGCAACGCGCAGCACCGGCGCTTTGGGCGCGGGACGGAACAGGTTTTTCTCAGCCTGATACGCGGCATAAGCCAGTGCCGCACAGGCAGGCGTCAGCAGCATTTCCGCGCAAAGTTTTCCGGCGCCATAGGCTCCTACAAAGCAGATCGCGCCCAATACCAACAGAACGACCGCCATACGCAACAAAAAGCTTTTCATTTCCTTTTTCATCATGATTCCTCTTTTCACAGCTTGAATCGCTGAATATTTCCTCTGTGTTTTCACAATAATACAACCGTTAGTTGTTGTCAAGACCGTTTAACAACTTTTTTTACAATTTAAAAGAAAAATCCGCTTTACTTTGACAACCATAAGTAGTAAAATCAAATATAGAATGATAGATAGAAATGAGGCATCCGCATGTTTGCACAACGTTTGAAAGAGCTGCGCAAGCTGAATGGGCTCTCCCAGGCGGCGCTTTCCAGCCTGCTGGGCGTCACGCAGCAGGCTGTCGGCAAGTGGGAGACCGGGCGTTCCACCCCGGACCCACAGACGCTCGCGCGCGTTGCCGCTTACTTTAAAGTAAGCACCGATTATTTGCTGGGCTGTGCTCCCGCCCCTATCACCTCCGCCGTTGCGGCAGCGGATGGTCCCCGTGAATTTCCCATACCCATTATCGGCACAGTGCGCGCAGGTTTTGGCGCGTTCGCCTTTGAAGAGGACTACGGCGAGGAATACGCCCGCGTAAAAGACCCCGGCAGTTATTTTTATCTGTTGGTAAAAGGCGACAGCATGGAACCCCGCATCAGCGACGGTGACCTTGCTCTGGTGCACCGCCAGCCCACGCTCGAGAACGGAGATCTGGGTGTCGTTATTTTCGGAGAGGGTGAGGGAACGCTGAAAAAATTCATCCGGCGGGGCAACACCATCATCCTGCAGCCCTTCAACAATGTATATGCGCCGCAGATCATCATGGGTGAAGATCTGGAACACCTATATATCGCCGGCAAGGTTGTGGAGACACGTGCACGCTGGTAGACCGCTCCTCTTTGTCTCTCAGGATATCAGAATATTTGTCCCATAATACGTACTTTTGGAGGAAATATGCCAGCAACTGAAATTTACCTGATACGCCACGGCCAGACCGATTACAACCGGCAGTTCCGTCTGCAGGGCCGCAGCGATATTCCGCTGAACAGGCTCGGGCTCGCCCAAGCCCGGGCTGCGCACGAAGCATTGCGCGGCGTTCATTTTGACGCTGTATACGCAAGCCCGCTGCGGCGTGCGGTAGATACCGCATGTATCGTCTCGGGCTGGCCCGAAGAAAAAATAGAGCTGGACCCACGCCTGATCGAGATTGGTTTCGGCATTTGGGAAGGCAGCGATTTCCGCACGCTTGGCCCTGCCGGTACGGCCTTTTTTGAAACGCCGCAAAATTATACGCCGCCGCAGGGCGGCGAAAGCCTGGATTCCGTGCTGCGCCGCACCGGAGGTTTTCTGGATGCCCTTCAACAACTGCCGGAGGATCGGCACGTCCTTGTCGCCAGCCATGGCGCTGCACTGAACGCGCTCTACCTGCAGATCAAAGGACTTCCTCTCTCCCTGTTTTGGACGCATCGTTTCGGCAATTGCAGCATTGTCCGCCTGGGCCTCTCCGGCGGCAGGCTGTCGGTTCTGGAGGAATATCCGGAGCCGGTCGCCCCCGCCTGAGCCCGGGGGGGGGCCGCGCGCCGGGAGCATGCCGGCCGCGGAAATTGCACAAAAGCGCGTGCAATGACGCCCCTGTGTAAGGAAAACCTCTTTTTTCTTATTTGAAATCCCACAAAGCCCTGTGAAAAAACACGTGTTTCGTCAGGGCTTTCTTTTTTACACCCTTTTCAAAACCGCCGTATACCGGCACGGAGGAACGAGCATGGATGTGCTGGAAAAACTGACGATCCTGACGGACAGCGCAAAATATGACGTGGCCTGTACATCCAGCGGCTCCGAGCGGCCGGGCGACGAGACCGGCCTTGGCAGCACTGTGGCCGCCGGGCTGTGCCATGCCTTTGCGGCTGACGGCCGGTGCATCAGCCTGCTGAAGGTGCTGCTGAGCAACTGCTGCGTTTACGACTGCAAATACTGTGTGAACCGTGTGACCAATGATGTGCCCCGCGCCGCCTTTACGCCGCGCGAACTGGCGGATCTGACCATCGGGTTCTACCGCCGCAATTACATCGAAGGGCTGTTCCTCTCCAGTGCGGTGCTGCGCAGTCCGGACTACACGATGGAACAGATGATCGGCGTGCTGGAGCTGCTGCGGGGCGAGTACCGCTTTCGCGGTTATATCCACGCAAAAGCCATTCCCGGAGCGGACCCGGCGCTGGTGGCGCGGCTCGGCCTGCTGGCGGACCGCATCAGCATCAATATCGAACTTCCCAGTGAGCGGAGCCTTTCGCTGCTGGCTCCAGACAAGAGCAAACGCGCCATTCTTGCCCCCATGAAGCAGGTGAGCCAAAGCGTCACGCAAAGCAAGGCCGAGCTGATGCGGTATCGCAAAGCCCCGCAGTTCGCGCCCGCGGGGCAGAGCACGCAGATGATCATCGGCGCAAGCCCCGAAACGGATTATCAGATTTTGCGGCTGACCGAGGGGCTTTACCAAAAATACAGCCTGAAGCGCGTATTTTTCTCCGCCTACATTCCGGTGGCCGAGGATTCGCTGCTGCCCGCGCTGGACACCAAACCCCCGCTGCTGCGCGAGCACCGGCTGTATCAGGCCGACTGGCTGCTGCGCTTCTACCAGTTTTCCGCCTCCGAGATCCTCGACGAGCAGCATCCGGACTTCAATCCCTACCTGGACCCCAAATGCAACTGGGCCGTCCATAACATGCATTTGTTCCCTGTGGACGTAAACCGCTGTTCCTACGAAATGCTGCTGCGGGTTCCGGGCATCGGCGTAAAAAGCGCCCAGCGCATTCGGGTGGCCCGGCGCAGCGGGCAGCTGGACCTTGCCGACCTGAAGCGTATCGGCGTGGTGCTCAAACGGGCCCAGTATTTCATCACCTGCAAAGGCTTTTCCCGTGGCGTGACTGCCGGGCCGGAGGCCACCGTGCGCGCCCTGCTCGACCCCGCCGCCTTTGACGTTGGCACGGAACAGCTGAGCCTGTTTGCCGCGCCCGCCGTACAGGAGCTGGCGGCACAGGGAATGCGCCCTGCGTCGGCCGCGCGGGAAGTATGTGAGGAGGCGGTCTCGTGCCTGGCACGTCAGATGTGATCTACCTGTACGACGGCAGCTTTGAAGGGCTTTTGTGCTGCGTGCACGAAAGCGTATATACCCATGAGCTTCCTGTGGATATCCAGCCCGAAGAAGCGGCCCAGCCTACGCTGTTCCGCCAGAAATATATCGCAGCAAACGAGGAAAAGGCTGCGCGCGTCTACGATTCCATTCCCCGGAAGATCTCGCCCGACGCGGCCGATCTGGTGCAGTGCGTATTTTTGAGCTGTATGCCGGGCAAGGAGCTGGCGATTCTCCGCTTCCTTCTGCTGGGCTATCGGCGCGGACGGCAGACGATGTATCTGTTGTCCCACACTGCTGTTCAGCCGATGCTGGCCGCGCGGCAGAATCTGCTGAACGAAGCCCATCTGCTCAAGGAATTCCTGCGTTTTTCTGACTACGACGGGGCTTTGGCCGCGACCATCACGCCGAAAAACTATGTGCTCCCCTTTCTGAAAGAGCATTTCTGCTCCCGCCTGATGAATGAAACCTTTCTGATCTTCGACCGTACTCATAAAGCCGCACTGGTCTGGCAGGACCGCAAAGCGCGGATCATCTCCCTGGATACGCTGGAGCTGCCGCCCGCCACCGCCGAGGAGCTGCGCTACCGCGTCCTTTGGAAGCGATTTTACAAGACCATCGCCATCGCTGCGCGGGAAAACCCCCGCTGCCGCATGACGCACTGTCCCAAAAGATACTGGGAAAACATGCTGGAGATGGAGGATGAGCTGCGGCGCACGCCGGACAGTCTGGATGCCTTGCCGGCCGCCGCGCCCGCCTTGCTCCCACAAAAGGAGGGGCATTATGGAGCCCAATATTCCTTCCCCCGTTTGCCGTAAAGACGGCGTCGAGATACACGCCGCCGTCCCTAAGGACATCACAGAAGCCTTTTCCGTCATTGCGGCACGGGAAAACGGCGCCTGGCTTCTGGTGCGCCACAGCGCGCGAAAAACCTGGGAGCTCCCCGGCGGACACCGGGAGCCGGACGAAACACCGCTGGAGGCCGCATGCCGTGAGCTATACGAGGAAACGGGCGCTTTGAGGTTCCGTCTGTGCGCCTGCGGCTGCTATAGCGTCACACAGGGCGGACAGACGAGCTGGGGTGCACTGTTTCTGGCGGAGGCCATCACGCGCGGCCCTCTGCCCGAAAGCGAGATCGCGCAAGTACGTGCCTTTGCCGCACTGCCCAGCGCGCTCACCTACCCGACGATACAGCCCGTACTCCACGCTTGTGCGGAGAAATACCTGCGCGGCGGCGCGCTGGAAAACGCACCTCTCTTCCGCGCGCCCGTACGGAAGGGGGAACGCCCGTGAACGATGCTCTCTATCTTCGCGCCATGGGGATTGCCGCCGCGGTGCAGCCTGATTATTCCTTTTCCCTGCCGGCTGTTCGGGCGCTGGCCCGTATGGGGCGCCTGCGGCTGGAAAAACCTGTCACGTTTTTGGTGGGAGAAAACGGCACGGGCAAATCCACGCTGCTGGAGGCCATCGCGGCGGCATGGGGTTTCAATCCCGAGGGCGGCACGCGGAATTTCCGCTTCTCTACCGCCAGAACGCACGCGGAGCTGTACCGCTCGCTGGTGCTGCAGCGCGGCCCGCGCCGCCCCCGGGATGGTTTTTTCCTTCGGGCAGAAAGCTTTTACAATGTTGCCACAGAGATCGACCGTCTGGATGAGATTGCGCCGCTGAAAGGCGCCTACGGCGGCCGTTCGCTTCATGAGCAGTCCCACGGTGAAAGCTTTCTCGCGCTTGTACTCAACCGTTTTTCAGGCAGCGGCCTGTACCTGCTGGACGAACCGGAGGCCGCTCTTTCGCCCGCGCGTCAGCTTGCGCTTCTGGCTGCTCTGGACGGACTGGTCCGCAAAAATTCCCAGTTTCTCATCGCCACCCATTCCCCGCTGCTTCTGGCGTATCCGAACGCCGAAATTTTTGTTTTGAGCGAACGGGGCATCGAAAAAACGCCCTACCGGCAAACAGAGCCTTACCTTTTGACCAAACGCTTTCTGGAGGCGCCTGAACGTATGCTGAACGAGCTGCTCGGAACGGAGGAGGAAGCATTCGAGGCCAGATAAGTCCGACGTCCGCAGACATAAAACAGACGGACAAGAAAGAATAGATACAGATCGAGGAAAAGCTGGCGGCGGCAAGGCAATGCAGCTTTGCGAAGCAAAATACAGGCCATGGGACGAACGCCGCAAAAAAGGTTGCGGCTGCGCCCGCAGACACGTACCGGAGAAGCGGAAAGCCTCCCTTGCAGATAATCGTGCTAAAAACGCAGCTCTTAGCGTTCAGACGGCCTTTTTTGCGCAAAATAGCCTCGCGATGCTCCACAGGGTCTGTGCCAAGACGTGTAGAACGAAGCGGCCGCCGAAGGCCGCCATGTCGCAGCGACCGCGGCCGAAACCCCTGTTCGCAGGCAGATTGGCGAAAAAGCCGCGCTTTCCCGCCAATCCGGATGCACTTGCCCTGCCGAGAAGCTGCTTTTCCGCATTCTGCCTGTTCCTGCCCGGCAGAAAACCGGTCTGTGGAACTGTGCCGTCCATGTGTCCTCTCTTTTTTCGATTTCTGTTTTGCAACCCTGTTTCCAATCATTTATAATAAAGGAGGATTCCTAACATGTCCGATCCGGAATACATCGGGCGCATCGCCCGCAGCATCGCGCCATGCGGGCTGGTCTGCGCCCTGTGCGGCAAGCCGTCCTGCAAGGGCTGCCGGGAAAGCACGGATGCCGAGCTTTCCTGTTTGTGCCGCCAGCGTACATGCTGCCGGGAGAAAGGCTTCTCCGGATGCTGGGAATGCCCGCTTTTTCCCTGCGGGGAGGGCATGTTTTCCTCTGCGCAGAGCAGCAGCAGACGCCTTACCGCCTTTGTGCGCTGCGTGCGGGAGGACGGCGCAGACGCGCTTGCGTCGTATCTGGCCGCCAATGAAGCGCAGGGCCTGCTGTACCATCGCGACACAGTGCATTTTACCGGCGATTATGATATATCGGAAGATGAGGCGGAGATTTTACGCCTGCTGCGGGAGGGATCCAAACCATGATTCCGGGCGCATGGCGCGCCTGATTTTTGCAAAGAGGTGTTTTGAATGAAAGTACTGCTGTTAAACGGCAGCCCCCATGCGAAGGGCTGTACCTACACTGCGCTGGCTGAGGCTGCCGGCGCGCTGGAGGCTGCCGGTGTGGAAACGGAATTTGTCCATATCGGTACAAAGGCGATCCGCGGCTGCATCGGCTGCGGCAAATGCCGGGAGGCAAAGCGCTGCGTTTTTGACGACGATCCTGTAAATGAGGCCATCGAAAAAGCCCGGGCCTGCGACGGCTTCATTTTCGGTTCCCCTGTGTACTATGCCTCGCCCAACGGCGCTGCGCTGGCGTTTCTGGACCGGTTGTTCTACGCGGGCGGCAGCGCGCTGCGGTACAAGCCCGGCGCGGCGGTCGTCTCGGCGCTATTTGCGCAGCAGGACGTTTACGCCGCCGCCAAACGGCTGTATGCAACTTCAAAGGAGCTGGTTTTCGGTTGATCAAAGGCGCGATTTTTGATATGGACGGTACGCTGATTGATTCCA
>OGXN01001335.1_pt1 | contig 24012 bp, 19 predicted proteins | sample 1576281 | NCBI WGS metagenome assembly OGXN01 (sample SAMEA3541494, study PRJEB24748) | human gut metagenome | biome: human gut; feature: human-associated habitat; material: faeces | place: China | collected 2012
TCCTCAAAGCTTGTTGTATGGAGTGCGTACTGGTACCGGATATCAAACGGAAGTGTTTCAACAATTTCTTCATCGGTAAGTTGAAAAATCTCCTTGATGATTAAGGCACCAATGATAACATTCACCGGTGTGTTATGTCTTGAGGGGCGATCACTACAAAGAACTTTGAATGGTTCTTCATCGATTGCAGGAAATATATTTTCAGCAAAGTATTTTGCCCACGATTTTTCGAGCATTTTTATTTCCCTTTGGGTTAAGTTTGCAGTAGCATCAAATATTCTTATTTGTTGAGATGAATTGACTGAAAATGACATAATGAAACCTCCTGAAATCCATCTCTATTATACTACATATTTACAAGGTAATGTATTAAATTTTCAAGGTACTTATAGTGTTCATTTGTCGGGCAACTCATGACATTGCTGTTTCTTTCATTTCCTTTTTTGCTGTCTTCTGGTATTCTATTTGATTGCCAGAAAGGCCTTGTATCCCTTATAAGCCTCATAGACATCTGCCTTGCTTGTCACTTCCCAGGGCGCATGCATGCACAGCACTGCAACGCCGCTATCAATGACCTCCATGCCATAATTGGCCATAATATAGGCGATGGTCCCGCCGCCTCCCACGTCGACCTTGCCCAGCTCAGCGGTCTGGAACGACACGCCGGCGTCATCCATGACGCGGCGGATGCGCGCCACGTACTCGGCGTTCGCATCGTTGGAGCCGCTCTTGCCGCGGCTGCCCGTGTACTTGTTGAACACCAGGCCGCGCCCCAAAAACGCGGAGTTCTTCGCCTCGAACGCGCTGGCGTAGGCGGGGTCGAAGCCGGCCGACACGTCGGACGACAGCATGCTGGACGCCGCCAGCGCGCGGCGCAGCGGCAGCGGGCCGCCCTCGCCGGCAAGCTCCATGATCTCGGCCATGGCGTTCTCGAAGAACTGCGACGCCATGCCGGTTGCGCCCACGCTGCCGATCTCTTCCTTGTCCACCAGCACGCACACGGCCGTCTTCTCCGGCGTCTCGGCGAGCGCGAGCTGCGCCACGAGCGACGTGTAGGCGCACACGCGATCGTCCTGCCCGTAGCCGATCACCATGCTGCGGTCGAATCCCAGGTCGCGGGCGCGTCCAGCGGGCACGACCTCGATCTCGGCCGACAAGAAGTCCTCTTCCTCGATGCCGTACTTCTCAGCCAACAGCTTAAGCGCGAACGCCTTGACGGGCTCCTTCTCTTCTTCCTTTTCTCCATCAGCAGGAGCCTGAACATCCTCGCTTGTCGCTACGCTTGCTGCAGATTCCCCGGGAGCCTCGGCGGTGCCCACCAAGCGAGTTCCGCACGAGCCGGACAGTCCAGCGGACTGTCCGTGCGAGCCAGGACTGCCGAGCGACTGGGTGCCGTCGAGGCTCCCGCTCCCGCAGGTCAAAGGCCGGTTGCCCATGAGGATGTCCAGGTCCTCGCCCTCCACCACCTCGTTGGCCTTCTTCGCCATCTGCTTGCCGGCCAGGTGGATCAGCAGGTCGGTGACGCAGAACACCGGATCGTCCGGGTCGTCGCCCACCTTGACGTCCACCACGGTGCCGTCTTTCTTCGCGATCACGCCGTGCAGCGCCAGCGGCAGCGTGACCCACTGGTAGTTCTTGATGCCGCCGTAATAATGCGTGTCGAACAGCGTGAACCCGTTCGACTCGTACAGCGGGTTCTGCTTGAGGTCGAGACGCGGGCTGTCGATGTGCGCGCCCAGGATGTTGAGCCCCTGCTCCAGCGGCCGCTGCCCGAGGTGCGCCAGGATGAGCGCCTTGCCGTGCGCCTGCGCCCACACCTTGTCGCCGGCCTTGAGCGCGCGCCCTTCGCGCACCGCCTGGTCAAGCGGCAGGTAGCCGTGCTCTTCCGCCAGCGCGACGGCCGAAGCCGCGCACTCGCGCTCGGTCTTGTTGTCCGAGATGAAGTCGATGTACTCGGCAGCCAGATGCTCCAGCGCCTCGAGGTCGGCTTCGTCGTATTTCTTCCATGCCACGTCGCGTTCCATGTCATGCGTCCTTTCGCCGCCGTTTTCTTGTTTCGCCCCATTATCGCCAAGCCCAGCGCCAGCGAAACCCCGAAAGCGCAATCTCCCGCAAATCGTAAGCAAGCGGGCGCGAACCCAAAAGTAACCGTTCGGTAAACTCGGTGAAGATTGCTCTTTCCCAAGAAGGGAAAGCAGGAAAATCAACCATGATTAACGAAGCATCAACCATTGCGTAACACCTGCGTTTCGCCTCCTCGCGAGGAACGCACCGAAAGGCACCCCATGCTGCAACTGCTCAACATCTGCAAGTCGTACACGACGGCCGACTTCACCCAGACCGCGCTCGACAACGTGTCGGTGTCGTTCCGCGACAACGAGTTCGTGGCCATCCTGGGGCCCTCCGGCTCGGGCAAGACCACGCTGCTCAACATCGTGGGCGGCCTCGACCACTACGACTCGGGCAACCTCATCATTGATGGCATCTCCACCGAACAGTATAAAGACAAGGACTGGGACGCCTACCGCAACAACCGCATCGGCTTCGTGTTCCAAAGCTACAACCTCATCCCCCACCAGACGGTGCTGTCCAACGTGGAGCTGGCGCTGACGCTGTCGGGCGTGTCGCGCGCCGAACGCCACGACCGCGCGGTGGCCGCGTTGCAGCAGGTGGGCTTGGGCGATCACGTGAACAAGAAGCCCAGCCAGCTGTCCGGCGGCCAGATGCAGCGCGTCGCCATCGCGCGCGCCCTGATCAACGATCCCGAGATCCTGCTGGCCGACGAGCCCACCGGCGCCCTCGACTCCAAAACCAGCGTCCAGATCATGGACCTGCTCACCGAGATCGCGAACGACCGCCTGGTCATCATGGTCACGCACAACCCCGAGCTGGCCGAAGACTACGCAACGCGCATCGTCACGCTCACCGACGGCGTCATCCGCTCCGACACCGACCCCTACGAGCCCACCGCCGAGGACATGCGCGTGAGCGAGAAGCCCGCGCGCCGCACGAAGATGTCGTTCCTCACGGCGCTTTCGCTGTCGTTCAAGAACCTCATGACGAAGAAGGGCCGCACGCTGATGACGGCGTTCGCGGGCTCTATCGGCATCATCGGCATCGCCGCCATCCTGTCGTTGGCCAACGGCGTGAACAACTATATCAAGTCCGTCGAAGAGGAGACGCTATCGGAGTACCCGCTGCAAATCCAGAGCACCGGCTTCGACATGACCTCCATGATGCTGGGCGCGGCCACCGGGGCAGGCGGCAACACGGGGGAAGCCGAAGGCGACGGCGACCAGGACAAAGTAGGCGTCACCGAGATGGTCACCAACATGTTCTCCAGCATCGGCTCGAACGATCTGGCGTCGCTGAAGGAGTACCTGGACAGCGGTCAGAGCGACATCGACCAGTACACGAACGCCATCGAATACACCTACAACGTGGCTCCGCAGATATACAGCTCCAACACCGATAAGCTTCGCCAGGTGAACCCCGACAAGTCGCTGTCCGCGCTGGGCCTGGGCTCAACGGCATCCTCGAACAGCCTCATGTCCATGTCGATGAGCACCGACGTGTTCTACGAGATGCCCAGCGACCCGAACCTGTACGAGAGCCAGTACGACGTGAAAGCAGGACACTGGCCCGAGAACCACAACGAGGTGGTGCTCGTGCTCACAGGCAACGGCAACATCAGCGATTTCATGCTGTACACGCTGGGTCTGCGCGACGCCAACGAGTTCGACGACATGGTTAAGAAGTTCGCGGCCGAAGAAGAGGTGACCGCGCCCGACAACATCGAGCAGCCCACCTACGACGACATCCTGGGCATCACGTTCAAGCTGGTGCAGGCCACGGACTACTACGTGCACGACGACGAGTTCAACGTGTGGAAAGACAAGACGGACGACACCGACTACATGCGCAACCTGGTGAACAACGGCGAGGACGTGAAGATCGTCGGCATCGTGCAGCCGCGCGAAGACGCCACCGCCACCATGCTGAGCTCGGGCATCAACTACCCCTCCACGCTGACCGACTACGTGATCGAGCAGGCCGCCAGCAGCACCATCGTGAAGGACCAGCTGGCCCATCCCGACACCAACGTGTTCACCGACAAGCCGTTCGGCGAGGAAGACGACGGCGAGGGCTTCGATATGCAGTCGCTGTTCACCATCGACGGCGATGCCATCCAGGCGGCGTTCAAGTTCGATGAGAGCGCGCTGACCAGCGGATTGTCAGGCATGTCGCTCGATCTGTCGGGGCTGTCGCTGGACATGGGATCGTTGCCGGCGTTCGACGGCTCGTCCATCGCCATCGATCCCAGCAGCATCGACATGAGCAACCTGGTCGATTTCAGCGACATCAAGCTGGACCTGGGCGATGTGCAGCCTGAAATGGATTCAACGAAGATGCAGGCGGCTATGACGAAGATCATGGAGGGCTGGACACCCTTCTACACCGAATGGGCCAAGAAGGAAGGAAACGACCCTCTCAACTATCAGGCGGCCGTCACGGAATACCTTGCCACCTCTGAGGTTCAAGAGATTATAAACAAGGCTATCACCGAGTCCATCGATCCAGACAAGATCGCCGAGGCCCTGCAAACCCAGCTACAGCAGCAGCTGTCGGCAAAGATGCAGCAAGCCGTCCCCGCCATGGCGCAGGCGCTTGAGAGCCAGCTGCAGGCGTCCATCACCACGGCCATGAGCTCGTACATGCAAAACGTGCTGGGCGCGTACATGCAGCAGATGCAGACCGCGCTGGAAACGCAGGTGTCCGCTGCCATGCAGCAGTCCATGAACCAGATCGCCGCGAACATGTCTAACGCCATGAGCATCGATGAGTCGGCCTTCGCCAACGCGTTCCAGATGAACATGGACGAGAACGACCTCACCGAGCTCATGATGTCGATGATGGGCAAGGAGGACGCCTCCTACGACAACAACCTGAAGAAGTTGGGCTACGCCGACTTCAACAAGCCGAGCGGCATCGACATCTACCCCATCGACTTCGAGAGCAAAGAGAAGGTCATCGGCATCCTCGACGCCTACAACGACCGCATGACCGCCGACGGCGAAGACGACAAGGTGATCACCTACACCGACTTCGTGGGCACGCTCATGGCCTCGGTCACCGACATCGTGAACATGATCAGCTACGTGCTGGTGGCGTTCGTGGCCATCTCGCTGGTGGTGTCGTCCATCATGATCGGCGTCATCACCTATATCAGCGTGCTCGAGCGCAAGAAGGAGATCGGCATCCTGCGCTCCATCGGCGCCAGCAAGGGCGACATCAGCCGCGTGTTCAACGCCGAGACCATCATCGTGGGCTTCACGGCCGGCGTCATCGGCATCGGCCTGACCATGCTGGCCTGCATACCCGCCAACGCCATCGTCTACTCGCTGTTCGACGTCGCGAACGTGGCCTCGCTGCCGTGGCAGGCCGCCGTCATCCTGGTGGCCATCAGCGTGTTCCTCACGTTCCTGGCCGGCCTTATCCCCTCCAGCGCCGCCAGCAGGAAAGACCCGGTTGAAGCCCTGAGAAGCGAGTAAGCGAAGCTGCACAGCACAAGCCCAAGCAAACCGAAGAGGCGCTCCTGTGTTTGCAGGGGCGCTTCTTTTTGCGCTGGGACGGGGAAACGCGCCTCGTCCCGATCGACGCCTCTCCCAACGAAGGAAGCCTACTCCAGCAAGCCCAGCTCGCGGGCTTTCAGGACGGCGTCCATGGCGGTGTGCACGCCCAGCTTGCGGTAGGCGGCGGCCGTGTGGCTTTTCACCGTGGACAGCGACAGGCCCGTTTCCGCGACGATGTCGGCGTTGCAGCGGCCCTGCGCCAGCAGCTCCAACACCAGCGCCTGCTGTTGCGACAGCTTCACGGGCTTCTTCTTCGGCACGATGTTCGCGGTCACGCCGGAGTGGCGCTGGGCGGTGGCATGGGCGGCCAACAGCAGCTCGTGCACGTAGGAGCGCTTCAGCGGACCGTCGTATTCCGGCGCCGACACCTGCTTGAGCAGGCGCTTGAGCACCGGTTCGACCGACGCGCCCTCATCGGCCACGATGCGCACGAACCCGTACGGCGCAAGCGCCTCGAGCGCCGACGACAGCGCCTCGCAGGATTCGGCCTTCTTCCCGTACGCCCACAGAAGCGCCGCCTTGAGCACGCCCGCCTCGCCCACGTCGAGCGGGCGGTTGAATTCCCGGCCGAACCGATCCAGCAAGTCGAGCACGCGCAGGGCCTCCGCCCGATGTTCCAGCGCCAGATGAGCCCGCGCCGTCGTGAAATGCTGGGGCACGCGGTACAGCTCCACCCGCTCGACCTCGGTGACGAAGAACTCGTCGAGCCAGGTCCGCGCGACGCGCTTGTCGGCGTCGAACAGCGAAAGCTTCGCCCGATGCGCTTTGAGGTTCGGCAGGAAGAACGGCGCCTCGCGCTCCACCAGGCCGTCCAGCTCGTCCAGCACGGCATCGGCCTCGTCCGTGCGGCCTAGCTGCCAAAGCGTCTGCTGGTACATGACGACCACGCACAACCGCCCCTCCACCTTGTTTTCGGGGATCATAGCCGCCCGCGCGCGCTCGATGCCCTCCAGCGCCTCGTCCAGGCGGTTGCGCTCGTAGGCGAAGCACGCCGGGATGCCCGGCTCGATGTAGCGCCACTCCTGGCCCAGCAGCAGCGAGAAGTTGCCTTCCAGCTTCCGCATGCTGCCCGCCTCCAGCGCCAGATCGGAGTAGTCCAGGTTGCTGCGGTGCATGTAGGGCAGGTTGTGCGTGAACGACGCGATGTTCGTGGCCAGCCCCTCGGGCGTGAACCGCTTGATGAACCGGCCGAACGCGCGGAAATGCTTCACCTTCTCGAGGATGCTCGTGCGATGGTCCACGCTGTAGGCCAGAAGCGCGTACTCCATGAACCGCGAGTCGGCACGCGCGATGCGCGGCAGGTTGCGGTACACCGCGTCCATGTGGCGCTCGAACAGCTCGCGTCGGCTGGTCAGGTAGGCGTGCCACGCTCCCAAGACGTGCAGCGGTGGGCATTCCTTGAACGCGCGCTCGGGAACCTCGTCCACGAAGAACGTGTTCAGGAAGTCGGCGTACTCGGCGATGTTGCCGCGGTTGTTCTCGAACAGGAACAACAGCAGATAGGCATCGATGCCGCGGTAGTCGCCGCTTTCCATCCAGAACCGCAGCGCGCGGGAGTAGTCGCGGTGCTCGCGGTAGTACGCGGCGGCCGCCTTGCACAGCTTCGGGCGGTCGATGCCGTCGGCAGCGGCCTTCTCGCGCAGGAAATCCTGGAACAGATGATGGTAACGGTACGCATCGCCATGCAGGCGGCTGAGGAACGTGTTTGTGCGGTTGAGTTCGTCCATGACGGCGCGGGCGTCGGGACGCCCCGTCAGCAGCCGGGCGAGCTCCGGGTCGAACTCGTCCACCACCGACGTGCGCAGGCAGAACTCCCGCAGGTCGAGGTCCCACGCGTTCCACACCTGCGACTCGAAGTAGCTGGCGAACAGGTAGTGGCTGCTGCCGGAATCGATCTTGCCCGTCTTCGCCACCGCGGCCACGCCGATGGCCCAGCCCTCCGTTGCCGCGAAGGCGAAGCGCGTCTCCTCGGCCGTGAGGGCACGCCCCAGGCTTTTGAAGTAGCGCCGGATCTCGTCCTCGGTGAAGCGCAGCTGGTCGGCCCCGACGAGCTGCGCAGGATCGCGCACGACGCTGCGCAGCTCGTCGGGCAGCTCGTTGCGGGACAGCAGAAACACCGCGAACGCCCCGGGCAGCCGCTTGAGCACGGCCGGCAACGCCTTCATGATCTCGCGGTTCGTGACGAGGTGCACGTCGTCCAGCACGAGCGCGTAGCGCTCGGTTGGCGGCTGCATCTCGGCCAGCATCATGATGACGTGCTCGACGGGCGACGCGGAAAACGACGGGCTCGCGAGGACGCGGCGCATGCCCACGTTCTCCGGCTGCACCGACAGCAGGCCCGTGGCCAGCAGCTTGAAGAACACGGTGGGCGCGTTGTCGTAGCGATCGAGGCCGATCCACACCACCTTGCGCTTGCACGCTTTCAGCCACAGCAGCGTCGAAACGGTCTTGCCGCTGCCCGCCGGAGCCCCCACGTAGCCGAACCGCAGGGCGGCCGCGTCGTCGAACCGGCCGATGAGGCTGCGGCGCGGCGCGCACACCTCGGGCAGCGCCGCGGGCGTGAACTTCTCGCTCAGCATGAGCGAGCTGTCGATGGGGGCTTCTTGGTCCATGGGTTCGACCCGTCTTTCTTCGCGTACGGAGCCTCGATCGTGCTCAGCATAGCAAAAGCGATCGGGGGAACTTCGGGAAAACCCTCGTACCGGCCGATGTTTTCGCTGTTTCGATGCGCGTATCGTGATAGTGCTCCATTGCTGCGAACCGAGAGACTCTGCGAGGAAAGGGGAGGGGCCCTATGACCCGCCATCATCATGCACTTGACAGGCGCACGTTCGTGACCGGGGCGTTCGCCACCGGCGCGCTCGTGGCTGCGGGAAGCGCCCTGTGCGGCTGCGCTGCCGCAGGAGCCGGAACCGGTGACGACGCGGCCGCCGGCAAAGCCGCGCTCGACAACCTGAAAGCCGACGCGAAACCGGCCGCGCCGGCAACCGCGGCGGCCAACGAGGGCGTGTACGCCCTGCTCGACTTCTCCGACGAAACCGAGCGCGAATTCGCCGAGCGCGGGCTCATCGCCGCACCCGATACGCTGGAGATCACCGGCGAAGACGGCAAGGTGGTGTGGAGCCAGAAGGCCTACGCGTTCCTCGACGGCGCCGACGCCCCCGCCGATGCGCCCGACACCGCCAACCCCAGCCTCTGGCGCAACGCCCAGATCAACCACCTCTTCGGCCTGTTCGAAGTCGTGGACGGCATCTATCAGGTGCGCGGCTACGACATGACGAACATCACCTTCGTCCGCGGCGACACGGGCTGGATCGTGTTCGATCCGCTGATGAGCTGCGAGTGCTCGCGCGCCGCGTTCCAGCTGGTCACCGACAACCTGGGCGAGCGCCCGGTGATGGGCATCGTGATGAGCCACCCCCACGTGGACCACTACGGCGGCATCAAGGGCATCGTGTCCGAAGAGGAAGTGGCCGAGCGCTCCATCCCCATCATCGTGCCGCAGGGCTTCGCCGAGCACGCCGTGGCCGAGAACGTATACGCCGGCAACGCCATGGGGCGCCGCGCGGGCTACCAGTACGGCACGTTCCTGGAAGCGTCACCCACCGGCAAGCTGTCCATCGGCATCGGCATGGGGCAGTCCACGGGCACCGTCTCCTACCTGGCGCCGAACGACATCGTCACGACGACGGGCGAGACGCGCACCGTCGACGGCGTGACCATGGAGTTCCAGATGACGCCCGGCACCGAGGCTCCCGCCGAGATGAACACGTGGTTCCCCGGCTACCGGGCGCTGTGGGTTGCCGAGAACTGCACGGCCACGCTGCACAACCTGTACACCCTGCGCGGCGCGGAGGTGCGCGACGGCAACGCCTGGGCGAACTATCTCATGGAAACGCTCGCGCGCTACGGCAGCGAGACCCAGGTCACGTTCCAGGCGCACAACTGGCCGCATTGGGGCGCGGACTTCATCCGCGACTACCTCACGAACACCGCCGCCATGTACAAGTTCATCGCCGATCAAACGCTGATGTACGTGAACCAAGGCTACACGTCCAACGAGATAGCCCACATGATCACGCTGCCCGCAGCGCTGGAAAAGAACTGGTACACGCGCCAGTACTACGGCACGGTGTCGCACAACGCGAAGGCCGTATACCAGAAGTACATGGGCTGGTACGACGCGAATCCCGTGCATCTGGCCGCCCTGCCCCCGGCGGAGTCGGCCAAGAAGTTCGTGGAATACTTCGGCGACGTGGACGCGGTGCTGGCGAAAGCCGCGAAGGACTTCGAAGAGGGCGCATACCAATGGGTTGCCGAGGTGACGAACCTCGTGGTGTTCGCCGACCCCGGCAACCGTGCCGCCCGCCTGCTGTGCGCCGACGCGCTGGAGCAGCTGGGCTTCCAGGCGGAATCGGGCCCCTGGCGCAACGCCTACCTCACCGGCGCGAAGGAGCTGCGCGACGGCGTGGACGCCGATCCGAAGTACCGCGCGACCGGCAGCTCGGACATCCAGCGCGCCATGACGCCCTCCATGATGCTGGACTACCTGGGCATCCTGTTGGACGCGAACGCCGCCGAGAACCTGAACCTCACCGTAAACCTGGCGTTCACCGACGAGGACCCGTACCTTCTGACCGTGCGCTCGGGCGTCGTGCTGTACGAACGGGGCACGCAGGCGGCGGACGCCGACGCAACGATCGCGATGCCGCGCCTGGGCATGTTCGCCATCCTCAACCGCGATGCCGACGCGCAAGCCGCCTCGATAGCCGTCGAAGGGGACCAGGACGTCGTCGCCAAGCTCACCGAGCACCTGACGGCATTCGACTTCTTCTTCAACATCGTGGAGCCGTAAGGAAGGTGCGGCGCGGAAGAAGCCGCTTTGTGGACGTTTCGCGAAATACCCGACGGCCATCGATTACCCCCTTGCGTCTCGTTCGGCTTCGGAGTATTCTACTTATTGAGATTGATTCTCATTAAGAGGGCACAGACGAAAACGTAAGACGAGAAGGAGTATCACCCATGAAGGTACGTTCCGAGATCCCCACCGCCGAGAACACCACGAACATGGACGGCTTCGGCACCTGCGAAGTCGGCACCACGCTCGAGAACCTGAAGGCCGCCATCGGCGGCGAGACCGGCGCTTCCGCCAAGTACGCCGCGTTCGCCCAGGCCGCCAAGGAGCAGGGCTACGAGCAGATCGCTCGCCTGTTCGAGGCCACGTCCGCTGCCGAGCAGATCCACATCGGCCTCGAGTACGCGCTCGTCGCCGAAGTCGAGCCCGACTTCGAGAAGCCGGCCGCCCCTGAGGCCGAGGGCGTGCAGACCGACCTGAACCTCATCATGGGCGCTCAGGGCGAGATCTTCGAGACGTCCGACATGTACCCGGCCTTCATCAAGAAGGCTCAGGAAGAGGGCAACACCAAGGCCGTGCAGGTGTTCACCCGCGCCAAGCTGGCCGAGTCCGTGCACGCCGAGCGCTACCTGGCGGCGTACAACGACATCGACGCTCCCGACGACGACAAGTTCTACCTGTGCCCCATCTGCGGTTACATCCACAAGGGCGAGAACTTCGAGAAGTGCCCCATCTGCTTCTGCCCGAAGGCCTCCTTCCGCGCGTTCTAAACCGACGCACCAAGCTTTTCCATCTGCCAGAAACGGCCGCCCTCGGGCGGCCGTTTCCACGTCTGCGGCCTCCGTCTTCATCGAATGTTTCACGTGAAACATTCGTTCGCACATTGCGTGAGAGCGGGTTGCGCTATCATAGGGGCTTCGGATGAAAGAAGGCTCTCATGGATCAGCAGCAGGCGAACATCTCCCCCACCATCGACGGCATACTCGCGCACAACCGCGCGTTCGTGGAGCGCCGCGAATTCGAGCGCTACGCCACCGACAAGTACCCCGACAAGAAGCTGGCCATCGTCTCGTGCATGGACACGCGCCTCACCGCGCTGCTGCTGGCGGCGCTAGGGCTGAAGAACGGCGACGCGAAGATCATCAAGGTAGCCGGCGCCGAGGTGGCACACCCCTTCGGCAGCGTCATGCGCTCGCTGCTGATCGCAGTATGCGAGCTGGGCGTGGAGGACATCATGATCGTGGCGCACACGAACTGCGGCGCACAGCACATGAGCGGCAAGGAAATGGTAGCGAACATGGAGCGCCTCGGCGTGTCGGCCGAGCGCATCGAGTTCGCGCGGCACTGCGGCATCGACTTCGACAAATGGCTGGCCGGCTTCGGCGACACCGAGGAAGCCGTGCGCAAGAGCGTCGACATGGTGGCGAACCACCCCGTCATGCCGCCCCACGTGCGCGTGATCGGCTTCATCATGGATTCCGACACCGGCAAGCTTTCGGTGGTTTGCTAAGCAGGCGACGTCGTCCAGACTCACCGTCGTCCTTGCTTTTCATTTGACTGTCATTTGCTTTTCTGGGCCCGCGAACTTCGGCCTTCGCTACCCCTTCGGGGTTTTCAGGGAGTCGGCCATGTTCTTCAGGGCGGCGTCGCTGAAGCCTTCGCTGTAGGCGCTCGGGATGACCACGGTGCCGCCGGAACCCTTCACACTCTCGTACAGCAGGTGCATCGTGCGCAGGCGCAGGGCCACCTCGTTCTCCTCGTACACGTGCGCGGCGTCCACCAACATGGAGGAGATGTCCTTCTCCACCTCGGCCAACACCATGCGGGCGTTCTTCTCGCGCTCGGCCTGGGCCTCGGTGGACATGACCTCTTGCAGCTCCTGGGGAATCACGATGTCGCGGATCTCCACCGACAGCACGGTGATGCCCCATAGCGACGTGCGCTCTTCGATGACCTCCTGCAACTCCTGATCCAGCTGGTTGCGGCGGATGGCCACCTCCGACACGCTGGCGCGGCCGATGGCGTCGCGCAGCGCGGTCTGCGCCACCAGCGACACGGAGTTGTAGTAGTTCTCCACCTCGAGACACGCCTTTTCGGCGTCCCACACCATCCAGAACAGCACGGCGTCCACGTTGATGGGAACGAGGTCGCTGGTCAGCGTCTCCTCGGCGCCGAACCCGGTGACCATGATGCGCTGGTCAGCCTTGAGGGCAGTCTGCTCGATGAAGGGGATGGTGAAGTACAGGCCGGGGCCCTTCGAACGGCTGAACTTGCCGAACCGCAGCACCACCACCTTCTCCCACTGCATGGCGATGTGGATGGACATCTCGGCAAGGCATGCCAGCGCGAAACCGACCAGCACCACCCACACGGTGAAGGCTCCTGTGATCAGGTAGCCCGCCGCGATGGCCAGCACGAGCGCCACAACGAACACGAACGCCGAGAACATGAGCGAGCCGTTCTGCGACGTGCGCCGATCGGTGCGCGAGTTGTACTGCTCGATGGAAAACGGCTTGGCGGCCGGCGCGTCAGTTTGATTCTTTCCTTTGCGATTTTTCATACAAGCCCCGTCTCATGCTCGCGCCCCCTTCCACGTCCTGCTGGACGCGATGGGCGACGTCGATCATCCTCAACATGATTTCATCAAGCGTCATGCCCAACGCGAGGCACCGCTTGATGCTCTCCTCGATTTCCGTATCGGCGATGGACTGCACGTCGTCGGCGGCCAGCTTGCCGATATCGCGGACGAACACGCCGCGGCCTCGAACCGATTCCACATACCCGTCGTGCTCGAGGTTGATGTACACCTTGCTCACCGTGTTGTAGTTGATGGCGGCTTCGGCGGCAAGCGTGCGGACGCTGGGCAGCTGATCCCCGGGCTGGTAGTGGCCGGTCTTGATCAAGTAGACGAACCGGTTGCGCAGCTGCACCCACACGGGCAGCCCCGACGACTCGTCTATCTCGAATAACGCCATGCCACTTCCTTATTCTTTCTGAGGGATCATCCGTTCCGCATTGTACAAGATAACCAGCTTGTACAGCGGCGGCAACCGCGCATCTTCAATGCATCCCCGACCAAACAACGCAGAATCGCAGCACCAGCCCTCCCGCGATGCACAGCAGGTCCACCGGCAGCGCGCGAACCAACCGCTTCGTCACCGTGACGAACACTTCGACGGCCAAGGGAACCAACAGCCCCAAGCCCACCAGCCCCACGACGAACCACGGGCCCAGCCCGCTCGGGTCGAACAGGATCGCCAGCGATTCGCGCGCGAAGGGGTTGGAGAACCCGAACGCCACGAACCCCGCCAGCATCACCAACTCCAGCACCAGCACCGCCAGATGGACGCGATGGAGCAGCAGCATCCATCCGCTCAAGCGCGTCACATCGCGCACGAACGGCGCGATCACGAACACCGTCGAGACGCCCGCCGACAGCGACGACAACGCGAACAGCGCAGGCGTGGCCGCGTTGTTCCACAGCGCAACCGCCTCGATCCACCCCACGTACACGCCGGTGTACGCCATCATGCACAGCGACACCGCCAAGCACGCCGCTTCGGCCGCCTTGCGCGCCCCGGCACGGACGAACGGCACGTACATGAGGTTCGCCACCGCCAGAAACCCGCTGACCAGGATGCTGGCCAGCAGCGTGAACGAGCCGAACGACAGTATCGACAGCGTGGGCCGCGTGAACAGCAAGAACGCCAGCTCGGGGCGCCCCAGATCGAGCAGCAGGCACAGCGCCGCCAAGCACAGCATGACGAACCCGATGCCGTAGCACCGGGCCTTCAAATCGCCGAACGCCGCCGTTTGCTCCTGCGTGCGCGTGCGCGTCCGGTGAAACGCAAGCGACCAGGCCGCCGTCACGAACATAACGCCGGCTCCGCATCCTCCTAGGAACAGGTACAGCACCACAAGCGTCCCGAGCATCTCGTCCCCCTCTCGCCAGACGCTCAGTTCATGATAGGGCTTCGACCGCCCGATGCCTAGCTACTTCCGCTTGAACACCTGCCCTTCGCGGTCGAACGCCACGCCGAAGCGCTGTGCGTAGCGCGCGCACAGCCCGAACACGAACGCGCCTGTCCCGCGGAAGTAGTCGGACGACGCATGCGCATCGACGCTGTAGCGCCAGGCCGCAAGCCAGGGCAGCACGTGCTCGACCAGGAACGACTCCTGCTCGTCGGCCGCTTCGCCCGCCGCCGCACCGTCGCCGACCGCGAGGGCCTCGGCTTCGAGCCCGATCAGATGGCCGACGAAACCCAGCATGAGCCCCAGATGGTCATCGGGCTCCGCATACAGCCGCTCGATCTGCAACCCGTGGCGACGGTACCGCTCGCGCACTTCCAGCGTGCGCGCGCTGAACAGCTGGCTGTTCGGATCGCGGTAGAACGACTCCCAGCTGGGCGCATCGGGCGTTCCGGCGCCCACGAACAGCCGCAGCCACTCGCGCCGAAGCGCCGCCACGCGCTCGTCGAAGCCCGCTTCGTCAGCCGCGGCGGCGACGCACCAAGCGTCCATCAGCGCCATGCCTTCGCGCACATCGGCATCGTCCATGCCGAACGGCGCGTTCTGGAACGGCCGCTCCGCCACCTGGTCGGCGACGACCTCGGCATCCGGCTCGCAGTACAGCAGCTGGGACGCCTGCGCGAAGCACGCCTCCGCAGCCGCAAGCACGTCCTGGTTGTACGGTGCGTTCATCGTTTCCCCTTTCCCCTCCGAAACAGCTGGACGGCCGACGAAGCGGCCGCCCAGCTTGATGCCGTTAGATCTCCTCTTCCAGGTTCACGAGCGCGCCGGTGCCGCTGCCCGACTTCTGGGCATCGCGATGCGGGTTCATGATGAGGTTCGGATGCGTCGTGTCCTTCGGCAGGGGCTCCACCTCGACGTCGCCCTCGCCGTACTTCGCGATCATGTCCTCGCGCGTGCCGAAATCGAGCGCGCGCATAGGGCAGCCGGTGACGCAGAGGGGCTTGCTCCCGCCCGCTTCCAGCTCGGCCTTGCACATGTCGCACTTCAACATGTAGCCCGCTTCGTCGTCGTACGTCGGCGCATCGTAAGGGCACACGGTCTGGCACGTCTTGCAGCCGATGCACACCTCGTGATCGGTCCACACGATGCCGGTTTCCTCGTCCTTCTGCATGGCGCCCGTCGGACAGTTCGCCACGCACGCCGGATCGACGCAGTGGTTGCACGCCATGGAGACGAAGTAGCCGAACACGCCGTTGGGCACGTAGCTGCCCGCTTCGTTGAGTTCCCAGGTGCCGCCCTGGTAGTTGAGCACCTTGCGGTACAGGTTGTTCACCGGCAGCTTGTAGGTTTCTTTGCACGCCACCTGGCATGTCTTGCAGCCGGTGCATTTGTTGGAATCAAAGTGAAACGCGTACTGAGCCATGATGCACCTCCCTTATTCCACGCCAACCGGCATGACGATCGGCCGATTCTTGTCAGGTTCCAGCTTGATGTTGCCTGTGTACTTCTCCACTTGCACGAGGGTGCCGGTCCAGGACTGGGATGCTTCGCCGGAAGACTTCGGCGCCTGCAGAATGTTGGGATCGCCGCCCAAATCGATACCCGTCTCCTCGTCGATCTGGATCCATGCGCCATCCTGAAGCGCCACCGCTCCGGGCACGAGCGTGGGCATGACCTTCGCCGGACGGAGCACCTTGCCATGCGGGCTGGTCATGAGGACAATATCGCCGTTCTTGATGCCGCGCTCCTGCGCATCCACCTCGCTCATGAAGCACTCCTGCGGGAACGCCTCGCGCAACGACGCGACGTTGTCGTTGACCGTGTGGGCGCGACGCAGCGAATGAGGAGTCCACAGCAGTAGCGGGTACTCTTCGGTCTGGGTTCCCTGACCCTGTTCGGGGTCGCCGATCTGCCATTTCGCGATAGGCGAGATCGTTGAGAAGCCGACCGAGTTGACGTAACCTGACAGCGTGGGGCAGTAGATCTCGAACTTGCCCGTAGACGTAGCCAGCGGATTTGCCGCAGGATCGGCGTAGAACGCCTTGTACGGGATATTCGTCAGCTTGTCGCCGAAGGATCGTTTTGTCTTGTAGAGGCCCTTTTCCTTGAATTCGGCCACCGTTATGACACCTTCTTGCGGGACGCCCTCAACTCCGAGCTCGTCGATGTCTTCCTGCGTGATGGTCAGGAGCGGGGCGTATTGCATAGTGTCGTGGTCGGTCATGTACATGGCACCGGCGAGAGACGTGTACGTACGCTCTGCATCGGACATCGTGTTAACGGCTGCGGGATCCACGTTCAAACGCTTCGCAAGCTCTTCCGCAACGTACGATTCCGGCTTAGACTCGAATAGCGGCTCCATGATGCGATCAGCCCAGTACACCGTATCCGAGTTGTTCATCCAGGCAAGATTGCCCTTCTCCCACCACGTGGCGATCGGCAGCACGATGTCGCAATACTGGCGCGACGGATCGAAGAACGGATTCGCCCCCCAAACGAAGTCTACTTTACGGAACACCTCTATAGCCGCATTAGCGTTCGGCAGCGAGTTCAGCGAGTTCTGATAACCACCCGAATAGATCACGTGGATGTCGATCGGCTTCTTGCCGCCCGGCCATATGTCGCGACCGTATTCGCCATTGAGGATGGAGACCCAGCATTCAGTATGGTCGATCTTCTCCCATGATGTTGGGTCCTCGATCTTCGACCAGTCAGGAGTCGACATAACCGAAGGCGGAGTCAGCGGATTCACCGGGTTCTTCTTCGCACCGTTGGAGGAATCGCCCGCCATCACGAACGGGGTGCCCGACATGCCCTCATGCAAACCGACCCAGCTGGCATAGTTGCCCGGCGTGCCAAGGCCACCGTGCATCATAGCAAGCGTGTAGAATGCCTGCGCGAACATCTCACCTGCAGGTATCTTCGTCGTCGATTGGCCAGCGAAGAAATCCACCTTCTCCGCCGCATGGATCTCCTCGGCCAAACGGCGAATCGTCTCAGCCGGAACGCCGCAGATGGCTTCTGCCCATTCGGGAGTCTTAGGTTCGTTGTCATAGGTGCCCAAGACGTAATCCTTGAAGTTGTCCTCAGCCGGAGCGCCTTCGGGCATATGCTCGGCATCGAACCCTACACAGTACGTGTCGAGAAACTCCTGATCGTACAGATTGTTCTCGATCTGGTGATACATCATGCCGATGCACAGCGCCGTGTCGGTGCCGGGACGCACGGCCACCCACTCGTCAGCAACCGCCTGCACCGTCTGGTTCAGCCACGGATCGACAATGATGATCTTGCCGCCCTGTTCACGCGCATAGTCGAGCTGATACGCGGTGTTGCCGCCCTTGTTCGCCATCCAGTTGTTGCCGAAGTGGAAGTGCAGATCGCTCTCGGCGACGGCTAGCGCGTCGGGAGCATTGAGCATGCCGCCGGTCATGAACAGCTCGGGAAGCGGCCACGAACCGAGCGAAACGGTGCCCATATCGTGGTGCACAGCACCGCCCAAGCTGTTGAGCAGACAGATAACCGGATCGAAGTACGTGTCGCCGATGTCGTCGTAGGCCGCAGCGAGGATAGACCGGTTGCCGTACGCATCGTAGGCCTTCTTCATCTCGGCGGCGATGTAATCGAGCGCTTCATCCCAGCTAATGCGCTCCCACTCGTCCTTGCCGCGCATCTCGCCGTTCGGATTCTCAGGACTCCATCCTTTGCGCTTCATCGGATACTTGATGCGCGCCGGCGAGGTGATGTTGCTGATCTGCGCGCGCCCTCGCGGACAAGCTCGACGCTGAGGCACCTCGATGGTGTCCTCGTCCTGTTCGTCGGTTCTAACCTTGAGCGGCACGCCGTCCTCAACGTACACTTTGAGTAAGCAGCGCGAGGAACCGCAGCTGCAGTTGTTCATGCAGGCGCCGGTTTTCCATTCGCCCTTTTCCCCTGCGGAAGCAGCAGGCCCCGTATCGGTGCCCGCGTCTCCTGCAGGAGCGCAGCCCGTGAAGCCGACCAATGCCGCAGCGCCCGCAGTAGCCGATCCCCATTTAACGAAACTGCGTCGTGTCAGTGAATTGCCCACTTTTGACCCCCTCTTCATCGCGTCCGGGAAACAATGCCCGCATACGGAATGTCCCCCCGACAATTCCAATCACGACTTCATGAGCCCGTACCGTCATACTTTAGTATGATGCCCATTGCCGCCATACTATCACCATAAACTATGACAGTCAATGAGAATAACGGGCAAGCATGCATCTAACTTGAGAACAATTGCCCTGAAAAACGAGCTGCTTGTTTGACATAAGCTTCTGTATTGCTGTTCAATCTATACTATGATACTATGACAGAATTGCGACTACCGAAGGGGGCTGGTATGAGGTTCTTGATCGCGCTTGTTTGCTGCATCGTCCTTATCGGGATTCTTGCGAAACCGTTGAAGCGGCATCCCGCGCCCTTCTACATCGTCGCGCTTGCGCTGGTGGGCTTGTACTGGTTCGGAACGACCACGAACACTGCGGGCGGGATGTGGCCGTACTTCATGCCGCTTATGCAGCGATGCGCGCTTGCGTTCGTGCTGTTCACCATCGTGATGTTCGTGGGCGTGCTCGACGAGAGCTCGCCGTTGCGGGCGCGGCTCATGCCCATCCGCCGCCAGCTTTCCATCCTTGGCTGTATCTTCGCGCTGGGACATCTGGCGTTTTACGGGGTGTCGTACGTGCCGCGGCTAGGCTCGGCGTTCAGCGGGAACCTCGGGTTCTCGCTGGCGTTGGCGGCATTGCTGGTTCTTCTGATGGCCATCCTGCTGGTCACCTCGTTCCAGGTGGTGAAGCGCCGCATGAGCGCCGCGCGCTGGAAAGGCGTGCAGCGGCTAGCCTACCCGTTCTACCTGCTCACGTACGTGCACCTCGTATTGCTGCTAGCGCCTTCCGCATTCGCATCCCCCACGTTGTACATCGTCAGGATGAAGTCGAACGAATCGTCGCGTCCGAGCAGGTCCAGCGCCTCGCGCGTCGAGCTGACGCGCGTGAACGACGGCGGGTTCGACATGTTCAGGTCGAGGTACTCCTGATTGATCTGCGACTCGATATGTCCGTCTTCTTCGAGAATGTACCCGTCGTAGCTGCAGCAGACCAGCAGGATTTTGTGGATGCGGTATTTCATGAAGCGGTACTGGGGCCTGTTCCCGTCCGAAAGGGATTGTTCGAGATTCTTGTTCATCGTGTCGCCTGATTTGTTTTAACAAAAATAGAAAAAAATCCGCGAAATGAGAAACCGTGCGTTTTTACCTCCGTGCCGCCGCCCTGCCGTCTCCGTGCCGCCGCTCTGCCGTCTCCGTGCCGTACCCCGTGCTGCTTCCGTGCCGTACCCCGTACTGCTTCCGCACCATACCCTGTGCTGCCTCTGTGCCGTTTCCGTACCGTCTCCGCGCTGTTTCGGCGGCATCTGTTTCCATACGGCTCCGCCGGCCGGAACGGCGGCGGGGTTTTCACGGTTCCGCAGCCGGGTCGCAGGCCCGGACTTCCGCGGCCGCCGGCGTTTCGGCGCTGAACACCATGTGCCGCCACAGGTACGGGATGCGCCCCGCGCCGGTGAAGGCCATGTTGCGGAACCCGGCTTCCCGCAGCAGGATGGCGAGCGTCCTGCGGGACCAGAATTTGATATGGCCGCCCTCCCACAATGCGCTGTAGTGGCGGTCCGCTTTGCCGGCGAGGGCGATCGAGAGGTTTTTCAGGTACCCGTGGTAAGGCGTGGTGAGTATGAAACGTCCGCCGCCGTTGGCTTCGAGGATGCTGCGGACGAAGGCGGCGAATGTCCGCGGGCTGTGAAGGTGCTCGATGACCTCCATCGAGATCACGGTCCTGAAGGGGATCTTCCGCAGTTCGGGCAGCAGCTCGCCCGTCGTCACGTCGCAGACGAAGAAACGGCCGGGATTCCCCCCCCCGTCCGATTGGCGATGGCTATGCCCTGCCGCGATGCGTCGATGCCGTAAACGTCGTAGCCCTTGCCGGCCAGATAATTTGCGGTGAATCCGTTGCCGCAGCCCACGTCCAGAATCGGGGTGCCGTCGGCCGGAAGCAGCCGCTCGATGTATTTGCAGAGGAGTTGGTGGTAGAATGCGGGCTGAGCATCGCTCCAGCCGAATTCGCTGTAGTCTGTTGTCATGGGGATCGGGGGATTGTGCGGACGCAGTTTCCACAAAGATAAACAATTTTTCCTTGCGGACAAGCGAACCGGCCGCCGCGTACGGGTCTGCGGCTTTGCGACTTTCCCGCCCGTTTCATTCCATTTTCGTTTTTTATTTCTATCTTTGTTCTGGTCTATAAAAAACATCCATGAATGAACAGTGACAAATACGTGCTTCAGGAGGTCGTCACGCCCGCGCTCGAACGTGAGTGGCTCGACCTCCCCAAGAAGATTTACAAGGGCAACCGCAACTGGGTCTGCCCGCTCGATACCGATATCCGCAAGGTTTTCGATCCGGCCCGCAACGAGCAGTTCGCCGACGGCGAAGCCGTCCGCTGGGTGGTGCGCAACCGTGCCGGCGAGGTCGTGGGGCGCATCGCGGCGTTCTACAACCGCGAGAAGGCCTCACTCGAAGAGCAGCCCACGGGCGGCTGCGGATTCTTCGAGTCGATCGACGACCAGCAGGTCGCCGACCTGATGTTCGACGCTTCGCGCATGTGGCTGGCCAGCCGCGGCATGGAGGCGATGGACGGCCCGATCAATTTCGGACAGCGCGACGCGTGGTGGGGCCTGCTGGTCGAGGGCTACGAGTTCCAGCCGCTGTACGAGAATCCCTACAACCCGCCTTATTACAAGGAGCTGTTCGAGAACTACGGATTCCGGAACTACTTCAACCAGAACACCTACATCTGGAAAATCTACGACGACGACGTGAACGCCATGGTCCACGACCGGGCCAAGCGTCTCTTCTCGACGCCGGGCTACGGTTTCCGCCAGATCGACATGTCGCGCATCGAGGAGGAGGCCGAGAACTTCCGCATCATATATAATAAGGCGTGGTCGCTCTTTTCGGGCGTGAAGCCCATGACGCAGGAGGAGGCGATGAAGATCATGGAGACGATGAAGCCGATCATCGACCCGGAGATCATCTTCTTCGCCTATTTCAACGACGAGCCGATCGGTTTCTTCATCATGGTTCCCGACCTGAACCGCATCATCGGCAAGTTCAACGGCAAATTCGGACTCATTCAGAAGCTGCGGATGCTCTGGGACCTGAAGGTCCGCAAGGCCAGCGACCGCATTTTCGGCATCATCTTCGGCATCGCGCCCGAATTCCACGGCAAGGGCGTCGAGTCGGGCATGATGCGCTTCATCCTCGAAAAATACATGCGCACGCCGCGCAACCACTACAAGACCATCGAGTTCGCATGGGTGGGCGACTTCAATCCGGTGATGAACCGCATGATCGAAAGCTACGTCTGCGCCACGCGCCACAAGATGCACACCACCTACCGCTACCTGTTCGACCGGACGAAGGAGTTCCACCGCTGTCCGCGTCTGGGTGTCAAACGCCGCGAATAAAACCTTAAAATCCTGATATGAAAACCACTGCATTCACCAAGTACCACATTGCCGCGGGGGCTAAAATGGCCGAATTCGCGGGATACAATATGCCCATCGAGTTCACGGGCATCAACGACGAGCACATGGCCGTCCGCGGCGGCGCCGGCGTCTTCGACGTGAGCCACATGGGCGAAATCTGGGTCAAGGGACCTAAGGCCCTCGGCCTGCTGCAGCGCATCACGACCAACGACGTGTCGAAACTCTACGACGGCAAGGTGCAGTATACCTGCATGCCCAACGGCCGGGGCGGTATCGTGGACGACATCCTCGTCTACCGGGTCGATGCCGAGACCTACATGCTCTGCGTCAATGCCGCCAACATCGAAAAGGACTGGAACCACATCTGCGAACAGGGCCGGGCGTTCGGCATGGAGGCCGGCCACGGCAAGGAGCTTTACAACGCTTCGGACGAAATCTGCCAGCTCGCCGTGCAGGGACCTCTGGCCATGAAGATCGTGCAGAAGATGTGCGACGAGCCGGTCGAGGAGATGGAGTACTATACCTTCAAAAAGATGAAGGTCGCAGGCTGCGACGCCATCCTTTCGATCACGGGCTATACGGGATCGGGCGGCTGCGAGATTTACGCGGCCAATGAAGACGGCGACAAACTCTGGAAAGCGCTCTGGGAGGCCGGCGAAGAGTTCGGACTCAAGAATATCGGTCTGGGCGCGCGCGATACGCTGCGTCTGGAGAAGGGCTTCTGCCTCTACGGCAACGACATCGACGACACCACCTCGCCGCTCGAAGGCGGACTGGGCTGGATCACCAAATTCGCCGAGGGCAAGGAGTTCATCGACCGCCCCCTGCTGGAGAAGCAGAAGGCCGAGGGCGTGACCCGCAGGCTGGTGGGATTCAAGATGATCGACCGCGGCATTCCGCGCCACGGCTACGAGATCGCCGCGCCCGACGGCACGCGGATCGGCCATGTCACTTCGGGTACGATGTCGCCCTGCATGAAGGTCGGCTTCGGACTGGGCTACGTGACGCCCGAATACGCCAAGGCGGGTACGGAAATCGCCGTCGTCGTGCGCGAGAAACCCCTCCGCGCCGAAGTGGTGAAGATTCCGTTCGTTTAATCCGCTGCGGCGGGGCTGTGCCGAACAGCCGCCTGAGCCGGGCCATTCCCGGCCGTGAAAGCGATTAGTAACTATAAAAAGCTCGTTTTATGAAAGCAAAATACCTCGGACTCGACCTTTCGAGTCCCGTCGTGGTCAGCAGTTCGCCCTATACGGCCACGGTGTCCAACATCGAACAGTGCGTGCGCAACGGTGCGGGCGCCGTGGTGCTGAAATCAATTTTCGAGGAGCAGATTTACCGTCAGGCCGCCTCGCTCGACCGTATGGAAGGTTACGGCGACGCCGGGGAATACCTCGAACGCTATCTGGGTGAAGCCTATAAGGCGGAGTTGCTGGAGTTGGTTTCCGATGCCGCCAAGACGGGCATTCCCGTCATCGGCAGCATCAACTGCGCCGGCGCGGGCGACGCGTGGATCGAATATGCCGCGGCCATGCAGCAGGCCGGCGCTTCGGCATTGGAGCTGAATATCTTCCTGCTTCCGACAGATCGTCGGGCCTCGGCGCAGGAGATAGAGAGCCACTATGCCGGCATCGTGCGCAAGGTTGTCGCCGAGGTGACGATTCCCGTGTCGGTGAAGCTGCCGATGCGCCTTACGAACGTACTGTCGGTCGGCGACGCGCTGCTGGGCCGCGGGGCCGGCGGACTGGTGCTCTATAACCGCTTTTTCGAGCCGGACATCGACATCGAGAAGATGTGCCTGGTGAACGGCGATCCGTTCAGCGAGCCGGGCGAACTGCGCAACGTCCTGCGCAGCACGGCGTTGTGCGCCCATGCGCTCCCGCAGCTGGACATCGCCGTTTCGACCGGCGTCCACGACGGGGCCGCCGCGGTCAAGTCGCTGCTTTGCGGAGCGGCGGCGGTGCAGGTCTGCACGGCGATCCACAAATACGGCTACGA
>OGXN01001337.1_pt1 | contig 24003 bp, 22 predicted proteins | sample 1576281 | NCBI WGS metagenome assembly OGXN01 (sample SAMEA3541494, study PRJEB24748) | human gut metagenome | biome: human gut; feature: human-associated habitat; material: faeces | place: China | collected 2012
AGAGGATGCGTTTTTTCTTTTGTACTCAAACACAGTGCGGCGGTCCGTAAGAAACTTGGCAGGGATGCCATAATCTATCAGGATTTGATGAGTGATTTGATAATACGCATTAAGCGTTTCCTGCGTATCAAAATAAGCACCAAGTATCTTACCAGTGGCGTCATCAATGGCCAGATGGAGATGAGTGATGGAGGTACCGAACCAAAGATGAGGAGAAGCATCCATTTGGACTAACTCGCCAAAATAAGCGCATCTAGGGCGTCTGGGATGTGCATCGAAGCGATCAAGTAGATCGAGTTTATTTTCTATAGAAGCAGCTTCTTTTTTTGTCTTGGCAGCTTTCTTACGTTTTCTCAGTTCAGCGTTAAGAGTATTGACAGTTTTGCGTCTAGCCTTAGGAGAAAGGATGTCGCAACTGCGGAGCCAATAATTGATAGTAGTGTCACTGACATGGATATCCTCTTTCTTCGCAAGCAGCTGTGAGAAATGAAGAAGATTGGCACCAGAATATTTCGTGCGATAAAGGTCAATGACTTTATTTTTGACCTCGACAGGGAAAGTGGAGATAGGCTGTCTGTTTCTGTTCTTGTGGATAAAACCAGTCTTACCTTCAGCTTTATATCTGACAATCAATCTGTCAATAGTGCGAACAGAGCAGTTTAATTTGATAGCAGCATTCTTTTTGTTTCCATGTGTATCAACTAATTTTTTAATAACCTCATATTTGTATTGTTCATTCATTCTTAAATTTACCTTTCTCATAAAGACCTCACTTTCATAGTAAGGTCATATCATAAATGATTTTAAAGACAAAATCAATTTGGTTTCATTAAGACATTATCATATTCGAATCATACTTTTTAATACCATATAATGATAAGAATTGTAATTAATAAATATCTACATTATAATAGGGATTGTTAGGAGTGATTATTATGCTAATCATCGTATCACCTACGAAACAGATGAAGTGGTATAGAGAACGTTTACCACAGGATTTACCTATATTATCAAAAAACAGTCAGATGATTTTAGAAGAATTATGTAAGTTAAACAAAGATAAAATAATGACTTTAATGAAGGTAAATGAGAAAATTGCTTTAGAGAATTTAGAGCGTTATCGAAATATTCATTTTGATAAAAATGGAAGCTATGCATTATTCACCTATCAAGGATTACAGTTTCAACGTATGAACATACAAGATGAATCACAAATTGCTTATTTACAAGAGCATCTACGTATCTTATCAGGGCTATATGGAGTAATTAAACCATTAGACAGTATTTATCCATACCGTCTGGAAATGCAGGCTAAACTGCCTGTAAATGACAGTAAAGATATCTATGATTTTTGGAAGGATACCATCGCTAGCACTTTACAAAAAGAGCTTTCTAATCAAGAACTACCAATTATTTTGAATATGGCAAGTAAAGAGTATGAGAAAGCGGTGCTACCATATCTTCCTGATGATTCCTATATCACATTAACCTTCAAAATAAGAAAACAGGGAAAATTAAAAGTGGAATCTACACAAGCTAAAATGGCAAGAGGTGCGATGATTCATTATTTATCAACCAACCAGATTGAAGCGTTAGAAGGCGTAAAGGAATTTAATGAGGAAGGCTATCGGTTCATGAAAGAATTAAGTAATGAAAGAGAATTTGTGTTTGTGAAGGAGAATGAATTATGAAATATGCAATCAGTAGCTGCCTGATGGGAGTCAATTGTAAATATAGTGGTGGAAACAATGGAAATGAAAAGTTGATATCTTTTATGAAAGACAAAAACTATATTCTTGTTTGCCCTGAAGTACTAGGTGGTTTACCAACTCCAAGAGCTTGTAGTGAAATCGTGAATGATAAAGTTATAAACACGTTGCAGGAAGATGTTACTGCACAATTTGAGAAAGGTGCACAATTAGCACTTGATCAGATTTTAGAGAATCAAGTAGACTTAGTGATTACGCAATCACGTTCTCCAAGCTGTGGAAAAGGCATAGTTTATGATGGAACATTTTCAAAAAAACTTACAAAAGGAAATGGAAAATTCGTACAACTCTTGTTGCAACACAATATTCCAGTCATGGATATTGAAGAATTTTTAACAAAAATTTCTTAAAAGTCTGATGTAAGCGTTGATAAAGCAAAAAAATGAAGATTTTATTGAAAAAAAGCAATTTCGGCATTGTAAGTGGTATCAAAATGGTTTAAAATAGAGTATGTTAAAAAGTTGTTTATAGGAGGAATATAAAATGAAACAAATCACTGTATCAGTTATCGACCCAGTTGGATTACACGCACGTCCTGCTACTGTAGCTGTTAACGCTGCTAGCAAATTCAAATGCGAAGTTAACGTATCTTTCAAAGGACGCGAAGTAAACATGAAGTCAATCATGGGTGTTATGTCTTTGGGTATCCCTACTCAGTCAGAAATCACTATTTCTTGTAACGGGGATGACGAAGAAGCTGCTATCGCTGCTATCGAAGAAGTTTTACGCGCTCAGAAAATTATTGGGTAATTAAAAACGAAAGTTAAAAAGGTGGATGTAATGTCCATCTTTTTTCATGGCTTTTTTGATGATGAGAAAAATCATTTTTTTCATTGTGATGTATGCGTGATATTGCTTTTAATAAATAAAAGTGTATAATTAATTATGTAAGGAAAGTCCATTTATACACGTTTATGAGTACCTAAATTGGTATTTATAATATAGTTTTCTTAAAAAACAAGGGAGGAAAAGAGGATGAGAAAACAGATTCCGCTAATTAAAAAGGCGGGCGCTTTTGCATTGTCGCTGGGATTGATGTTTACATTAGTTTTGCCATATGCAATCTACGCAGAAGAAGAAGGGACAGTAACACCACAAACAGAAGAAACAAATACACAGGAACAAGTCAAAGAAAAAGAAAATAATGCTGAGCTGTCTAATATCAAAAGTATTGATGTCACAAAGCCAGTTATAGAAGACATTAATTTTGAAGCTGGGAAAACTTTTGAAGTTGGAGAAGAAGTACCTATCTCAATCAAAGCTTATGATGCAGAAAGCGGAATTGACTTTGTGAAAATTAATATTTATTATACTCAAAGTGATGATGATAATTATTATAATGGGAGTGAAATAACTTTAGTTTATAATGAAGTTACAAAGCTGTATGAAGGTAAAATTCCTGTGATTAATGGTGGCTATGACAAAGCTTTAATCAATAGGATTTACGCTGTCGATAAAAATCATAATTTAACTGAAATTTATGAGTCTGAGAAATATTATTTCTTAATTTCTGGTGGAGAAAACAATAATCTTAAACATAGTAAAGTCGAAAGCTTGGAATTTAAAGAAAATGGGCAAACTTTAACAGATAAAGATCAAGTCCATATTTCAATTACTGTACCAGAAGAAGACAGTAAATACTTCTCTTCAATTAATTTAGAGTTTTATAACAAAGAAAAAGAAAGATATAGTAGCCTTTCTTGTCATAAAGTAGGGGATTCCAATGTTTATGAATCATATGATTCCTTGCTGTATTTCTATGGAGGGCATTGGGTTCTAAATGAAATCTATGCGCATGATGAAGAAAGAATTGATATAAGTTATGATAAAATGGATACAATTTTCTTTGATTATAAAGGTGACAAAGATGAAGAAAATCCAAAGATTGAATCAATTGTCATGGATAAACAAGGCGAATTTGTAAAGCCTGGTGACGATATTCAAATACATATTAAAGTAAGCGATAATGTAGCTTTACGGACTCAAGAAGATACTTTTCTTTTATTTCAAGCTGAAGCAAGTATCTATCCATCTCAACATAGAGTAGATTTAAAATATGATGAAAACAAAGATGAATTTATTGGTCATTGGTTAATTGATTCCAAAACATATCCATGTGAATGGTATATAGATTATTTAGGTATTTGGGATACATCAGGCAATAGTGTTGCTTTATATGATTTTATCGGTGACTATAATCCTTACTATATTAAAGTAAACAATGACAACAATTATGTTACTCCAACGTATTCTTTAAATATTAGTTTCTATGCATTGGATGAGAATGGAGATTATTTTAGAGTTTCAAGACAGGAATTAAATGATATAGAGAGACATACAAAATTTAAAGATATGGATATAAAAATGCCTGATGGAAGTACATCTTTTGAAAATTTAAAATTTGTAAAATGGGTGGATGATGATAATAATCCTTATAATGGTGAAAAAGAGATGTTAGGAGATTTCTATATTAACTTCTTTGCAGTTTATGATAAGAATGTTATAAATTTTAGTACAACATATGTAAATAAAGATGAAGATATTTCATGGCAAAGTGAAACAATCACGGTACCTACTGATATGACATATCAAGAGCTTTTTGATAAGTATGAACCTAATGTTGATGACTTATATACAGGCAAACAATTTGATAAATGGGTATATTCTGGTTTTGACCCTAATATTGATTTGAATGAAGAAATACCATTTCAACCTTGGAACTATTCTATACAAGCTTATGCGAAATTTAAAGATTTGAATGTGATACAAGGTTCTTATACTTATATAAATGTAGATGGTGAAACAACATGGCAAACGAATACTGAATTTGTAAAAGAAACATTGCTTCGAAGTGAAGCGTTTGACTCTTTATCTAAGTATGAAGTGAATTCTTATGAAGGATTACGCTTTGCAAAATGGGTTCCAACAGGTGAAAGTGCTGATAATACAATGGATCGAGCAGTTTTTAATTACGAATCTTTTGAATATGACGCAGATTATGAAAATCATTTAGTTCGTTTTGTACTTTATGATAGAAATAAACCATATTCAAGTATAGGTCCTGGTGGAGGAACAACTGGTTTTGAAATTGGCGTAGATTATATTACTGTCGCGGATGATGGTGAAGAAATTAAGGTACCTGAATTTAATATGAAAGATATTGAATGGTATGAAGGTCCTGAAAGTGATGTGATTATGGTCACAAGTAATCTTTATTATTATGGAATAGGAACAGGTATCGAAGAAGAAACACCAGATGTTCCAGACGAACCAGACACCCCAGTTACTCCTGATCAGCCTGATGAACCTGATACTCCAGAAGAGCCAGAGAAGCCTGATACTCCAGATAAACCGGTAACACCAGTGGAACCTGAAAAACCAATCACGCCTGATAAACCATCAGAACCTGATAAAGAAATAACAGATACAGGAACTTCTGGATCAACAACGGATAAAGTAATTGTGTTACCAAAAGAAGAAACAAACAAAATCGTAGAAGAAATCGCAAAAGCCGATAAAGAAGAGAAAATTGAAGTATTCATGGGTAATGCGACAGTCGTACCTACAGAAGTACTAGAAGCCGCAAAAGGTAAAGATGTTGTTGTAGAATTGAATATGGGGGGCTACACTTGGGAAATCAACGGAAAGGATATCTTAGCAAGCAATCTTAAAGATATTAACCTAGAAGTCAAGATGGATAGTCATGCAGTGCCTAGCAATATCGTAAAAGAGCTGGCAGGAGATAATCCAGTCAAACAACTTTCCTTAACGCACAATGGTAATTTTGGATTTAAAGCAAATCTGAAAATTAACGTTGGTAACGAATATAAAGGAAAATATGGTAATCTATATTATTATGACAGTGATGGCAAGATGGTATATATGAATGCTGGAAAGATTGACGAAAACGGAAATGTAGTTGTTAGCTTCTCTCATGCATCTGATTATGTCATTGTTATCAATGATAAAAATATGGCACCTAGCACAAACAATAAAGATGTCATCAAGGATACTGCAAATCATGTAAATAACTTATATGGATTCGTTTCTATCATTTTATGTATCTCTGGTGCATTTATGTTATTGTACACAAACAAGAAAAAATCTGAAGAATAGCAGTTAAAAAATAACCCTGTTATGTAGATATAGCAGGGTTTTCTACGAAATTCTTTATATTTATACAGGAAAACGCTGGAAAAGATTGTGAAATTTTTCATTTGTGAAAAAATCCTTTTTTTAAGCTTATGATTGGTATATAATAAACTATGGTATTAGGAAAGTGAGGACATAAGTATTATGATTAACACACTGATTGAAAAAATTAAAGGCAAGGGAACAAGAATCGTTTTTACAGAAGGATCTGACCCACGTATCTTGGAAGCGGCTATCCGTTTACATAAAGAAGATATCCTGGTTCCTGTATTATTAGGAAACCGTGCAGAAATTATGGGGACTGCAAATGCACATGGATGGGATATTGAAGGTATTGAAACATTAGACCCAATTGAATATAAAAACATGGATATGATGGTAAGCAAAGCTATCGAACTTCGTAAAGGTAAGATGGATGAAGAGCAGGCTCGTGCAGCATGTTTAAAAACTAACTTCTTTGGTACAATGTATGTAAAATTAGGTTGTGCAGATGGTCTGTTAGGAGGAGCTACATACTCAACTGCAGATACAGTACGTCCAGCATTACAGCTGATCAAAACAAAACCTGGTAACTCTATTGTATCCAGCTGCTTTATCTTAATGAAGGACAATGCAGAAACACTTGTTATGGGTGACTGCTCTATCAACATCGATCCAACTGCTGATGATTTAGTAGAAATCACATTACAGACAGCACACACAGTACGTCAGTTCGGTATTGAACCAAGAGTTGGTTTATTATCTTACTCTACATTAGGTTCAGCAAAAGGTACAAGCGTTGCAAAAGTAAACGAAGCTGCAACACGTTTAAAACGTATGCCTTTAGATTTCGGTGTAGAAGGGGAAATTCAGTTCGACTGTGCAGTCGCACCAGAAGTAGCAAAATTAAAAGCTCCAGATTCAAAAGTAGCTGGCAATATCAATACATTTATCTTCCCTAACATTGATTCAGGAAATATCGGTTATAAGATTGCGGCACGTTTAGGTCAGTATGAAGCAATTGGACCAATCCTGCAGGGATTAAATGCACCAATCAATGACTTGTCAAGAGGATGCAACGCTGAAGAAGTATTCAAAATGGCAATCGTGACTGCTGCTCAAAAATTCATGGATATCTAATCAAAAGAAATAAAAAGGTGCGTTTATACACGCATCTTTTCTTTTACCCTAAATAAGCAACATCTTCTTTTACCTGTAAATCAACCTCAACAATATCAAATGCATTTACATTCAAACAGTCACTTAATAATTCAATTCTGGCACTGTCCTTTGTTTTAAATAAGGCCGGGATTTCTTCATCTAGAATGATATGATGAGAACTGCAGCGTCCAACACTTGAATTTACTCCCTGAAACCATCGATTTGTTTTCTTACTTCTGATTGCGTACATAGCTCTCCTCCTCGTATGTTATCTAAAGGATGCGCTGTTTTTTGTTTTTCATACCTAGAAATACACTTTTACATGTAAGATCTTTCCTAGAATTGTTAATCGCCTGATTTCCTCTTTTATAAATATCCTTGGCTCATAGGCAGGATTGCTTGCCATCAAGATTACCGTATCCTTTTTCTTAATGACTTTTTTTATCGTGACCTCCTGACCATCAATCAACACCACAGCAAGATCGCCACTTTTAACATCTTGACAGCTTTTTACATATACCAGATCTCCATCATAAATTCTAGAGCCATTCATACTATCCCCTTGTACCTTTAAATAATAATCGCCAAGTCCTGCATCGCATTTACTGACTTCTTCATATCCCAATAGATTTTCTTCAGCATATAAATCATATCCAGCCTTTACATATCCTAAGATCGGCTTGATCGTACCATGAATACAGGCAGATACATTAATGCCAAAAAGTTCGGAGAGCTTTTCTAATTTTGTTTCCGGTATGTGCTTGCTTTCTCCATCTTCCCAACGTTTGATGGTAGATTTCGATACACCGACATAATCCCCAATTGTTTCCAGACTCCATCCATGTTTCTTACGATAATATTGTATAATTTCTTTTAATTCCATATCATCACCTGTTTTTAAGGATATCATACACATATTTCATATACAAGCATTGGAACAAATTACCTCTAAGACCTCTGGTAATTCCTGTAAACGTTCCAAAATCTATTGTATTCTGGAACAAATCCCTTATAATATCGCTGAGGTGATCGACATGGAACGTATCATACTGCATAGTGACATCAATCATTGTTATGCACAAATTGAAGAAATGAAGAATCCACATTTACGCCATATTCCAATGGCTGTTGGTGGCTTTGAAGAAAAACGGCACGGTATTATCCTGGCAAAAAATGACCTGGCAAAAACATTTCATATAAAAACCGGCGAGTCACTGCGTGAAGCTTATGCCAAATGTCCACAACTTACCATCATTCATCCTCATTATGAAGAATATTTGTATTATACTGAACAAATTAAAGATGTCTATCGTCAGTTTAGCGATCGTGTAGAATCCTTTGGATTGGATGAGGCATGGATGGATGTCAGTGAAAGTTCACGGTTATATGGCGATGGGGTAAGCATTGCCCGTATGATTCAGAAAAAGGTTCTTCAACAATTCGGTATTACCATATCGATTGGGGTAAGCTTTAATAAAATATTCGCAAAACTGGGCAGTGATATGGTAAAACATATGGGGCTTGTGGAGATCACAAAGGCTAATTATAAACAGATGGTATGGCCACTTCCAGTTTCTGAGCTGTTATATATTGGAAGAAGTACAGCTTCTAAATTAGAAGCATGTGGAATCTATACCATTGGGGAGCTTGCAAGTCTTCCAAGTGGATTTATGAGTGAGCATTTTGGCAAGGTGGGTGAGATCTTACATACGTTTGCGAATGGATGGGATGAAACTCCTGTCGCCAAAACCACAGAGCAGGCACCAATAAAATCAATTGGAAATGCTATAACAGCTGTGAAAGATATCGTCAGTTTTGAAGAGGCGAAATTAATATATTATGTATTGACAGAGTCCGTTGCATCCAGGCTTCGTGAATCAGGATTAAAAGGGAATGTCATTCATCTATCGTTAAGAAATACGAATCTTATCAGCTTTACAAGGCAGAAAACAATTACCCAGCCAACCAATTTATGTGAGGAAATCATGCCGGTTGTATTAGATCTATTGAAAAAGCATTATGATTTTCAGATACCACTTCGAACAATTGGAGTATCCATCAGCGGACTTAGAAAAGATGATGGATATATTCAAATGAATCTGTTTACCAGTGAAAAACAAAGAGAAAAACAATTAGTACTGGAGGAAACCATGGATGCGATAAGAAATAAATTTGGCTTTGAGAAAATACAGCGGTGCAGCATGAAGCTTGATCAGAAATTAACTGACTTTGATCCTAAACACGACCATATCATTCACCCGGTATCCTTCTTCTGATGTTGTATAAACGCTACGTGGATATGCTTGTTCATATTGATCAGGAAGGAGTTATGATGCCAAAGGTATTGATATGGGAAAACAATGTGGAATATCCAATAGAGCGGATTTTAGAAATCCGAAAGGCTTCCAGTGTGGTGGGTGGATGTGGCATATTGTATAAATGCAGAATTCAAGGTCGTGTAAGAAACTTGTTTTATGAGAGAAATCGCTGGTTTATCGAAAGTACGAAAAAGTAAACATAGGCTATTTATCCTATATAAAAGGAAGCCCTTAAGATAGACTCCCTAAATATGGCAAGATATGCTTATGTTTTTTTATATATCATTTAAAATATCACTGCGTTTTTTCTCATATTCTTCTTTTGTGATATATCCTTTTTGATAAAGGTCCTCCACTTTCTTTAATCGATCTTCAATGGAATTTGATGATTTGTATTCCTCATGATCTTCTTGTATTTCAATATGAGAAGTCGCAATTCCTTTATCACTGAAGGCATTGATTCCATTGATTGCAGTGATGGCAATCGCAATACCAGTCCATAACAATCCAAACAATCCAAATGTTGGCACAACAATAAATATACCAATACATACAAAAATACATCCTACAACCAGCCCTAATATAGATTGTCCTTTTCCAGGGCGTACACGAATATCCTTTTTCACACTATCACCACTTTCTTATTTCATTTTACCATGGCTTTCACAAGAAATACAACAAGTATTGCATGTGAAAAAAGAAAATGGCAATACTAACAAAAGCGAAGTCGAGAAAGCATATGCTGTAAATGATGGGAGTGATTTTATGGATTATCGCCTGGATAAACAGGTTTCCAATATCATGAAGGATGCGCGAAAAGAAGCGAAGGATATGGGAAACAATTATATTGGCAGTGAACATGTACTGCTGGCAGTTTTAAAAGATACAAGTACCCCTCTTTCTAAGATATTATCTTCCAATGGGTTATTTTATTTTCAGTTAAAAGAAGATTTAATGGTATTATTTGGTCTAAAAGATCAGGAAGTAAGTGAGATTGCCATTACACAGGTAGTGGATGATATATTGGAACGTGCAAGAAGTCTTTCTGTCAAACGTTCTATGCAATGCATTGATGTTCGTGCATTAAGTGTTGCATTGCTTCAGACATCTTCATGTGTCGCAATTGAGATATTGCATCGTTATGATTTAGAAGAAGAAAGTGTACTGCGGGAATTAGAGAATGGAGAGATCCATGAACTAGATAAGGTAGAAGAGCTAAGAAATTTAAATACCTGTGGCAATAATATGGATATCTGTGGCAGACAGGAGGAGCTTCAGTTTATGATTGATATTTTATCCCGTAAAGATAAAGCCAATCCTTTACTAATTGGAGAGCCTGGCGTAGGCAAGACTGCGATGGTGGAAAAACTGGCAGGTATGATCAAGCGCAAAATGGTGCCTGCATTACAGGATGCGGTTATTTATGAACTGCATTTAAATACTCTAGTAGCTGGTACGAAGTATCGTGGTGACTTTGAGGAAAAACTTCAAAATATTATCAAATTATTGAAGAAATATCCACATGTTATTTTATTTATCGATGAAATTCATCAGATGATCGGCGCTGGGAAAAGTGAAGGAAGTATTGATGTTTCCAGCGTATTGAAGCCATATCTGGCACGCGGAGAGATTCGCTGCATTGGCGCTACCACAATAGATGAATATGAGAAATATATAGAAAAAGATCGTGCATTGGAACGTCGTTTTCAGATTATTATGATTAAAGAACCTAAAAAAGAAGAAGCGTTTTTGATGTTAAAGGCTAAGCGCAAGGAATATGAAGATTATCATCATGTAAAGATTCCAGAAGAAATGCTGGAACGAATGGTAACGTATTGTGACTATTATATGCCCGCAAGAAAGTTTCCAGATAAAGCCATCGATGTTTTGGATCTGGCCTGTGTCATGGCAAAAACTAGTCAGACAAAGTGTGTAAAAGAACAGATGATCAAAGAGGTTGTGGAAAAGTTAACCAATATTCCACTTGCATCTAAGAATCGTTTACAGGAAGTCCGTGTTCAATTAGATACAACACTGATAGGACAACAGGATGTAAAAAATAAACTGATGCATCAATTAAAATGGATTGAAGAGGGCGTACTTTCTTCAAGACCACTTGGCGTATGGTTGTTTGTGGGAAACAGCGGTGTGGGAAAACATACATTGATTAAAGAATTTAACCGGATATATTTCAATGATCAGGAAATCATAGAACTTGATATCGCAGCTTTGGATAGTGTTTTACCTAAAGTCATCGCAAAACTCAGAAGAAATCCTTATGGTATTTTACATGTGATCAACCTGCATATGGCAACAAATACAATCTTACAATATCTTGCGCAAAGCATAGAAAAAGGAGAACTAGAAGCACAGGGGGTAAAAGCTACTTTAGCCCATGCGATTATCATCATGACAGGTGCTTTTGTGCTGCAGGGAAATATTGGCTTTTCCAAAGATCAGACGAATACACAAGGATATGAAGCCATGTTGGGGAAGGAATTTTTATCTATGGTTGATGAGGTGTTTATGTTTGAAGATTTAAATAAAAAGGAGCGTGTACAAGTAGTTAAAGAGCTGTTAAAGAAATGGAATAAATCTTTAGATGAACATGCAATCTTAGAGCTTGTGGAAAGTAATTGCTCCTTAAAAGAGGTAGGTAAGCATCTTCGTAAAAAAATCGTGAAAGCCTAGGAGAATTCCTGTATTTTCATGCATAAGTGTGGTACAATGAGCCTGGAAAGAGTGGTGGTAAAAATGAAACCTGAACCCAATTCGAAAACCTCAAAAGCATCATCCCAGGATCATTTGCCACCATCGCATATAATATGATCCTTTTTAAACAAAAAAGGAGAACAATATGAAAAGACAAATAACAAAAGATAATCTATTAGAGCTTTTATTGCATGGAACACCAAAGGATTTACAAGATACTATTGATACGATACATCCTGCGGACATCTTGGATTTAATTCACGAAGACCCAGAACATGCGAAAGCTGTTTTAAACAGGCTTCCTGATGATATTTTAGCGGATATCGTTGAGGAAGAAGAAGATGAAGATAAATATGAAATCTTAAAACAATTTTCAGACAACCGCCAGCGTAATATTCTGGATGAAATGAGCAGTGATGAAATTACCGACTTAATTGGTGAGTTAGAAGAAGATGAAGCAGAAAACATTTTAAATAAAATGGATGTAGACGATCGTGATGATGTCAAGAAGCTGCTGGAATTTGAGCCAGACAGTGCTGGTGGTATCATGACGACAGAATATATCCGTATCTTTGCGAAAAATACCGTGAAAGATACTTTAGAATTTTTACAGAAAAATACTGATGAAGAAACAACTTATTATCTATACGTTGTCGATAAAAATGATGTATTGAAGGGTGTTGTTTCTTTGCGTGATATCGTCACAAGTCCTTTTGATACTCCCATGCTTTCTATTACCAATCCCAATGTTATCACCATACAATATGATGAAGATCAGGAACAGGTCGCACATAAGTTTGAAAAGTATGGCTTCATTTTAATGCCAGTTGTGGATGAAGAAAATCACATGCTGGGTGTTATTGAATTTGATGATATCATGGATGTCATTCAGGAAGAAAATACCGAAGATATCCACCATTTAGGTGGTGTCAATAAAGAAGAACGTGTGGATTCCACCTTAAAAGAATCTTTCCAGTCCAGAATTCCATGGCTGATTGTCAATCTGTTTACAGCAGTACTAGCAGCCGCAACTGTTTCCATGTTTGAAACGACAATATCTAAAGTTGTAGCACTTGCCACCGTGATGCCAATTGTGACAGGAATGGGTGGAAATGCCGGGACACAATCATTGACCATTGTCGTACGTGGGCTATCTCTTGGTGAATTGACCAAAGAGAACGCCATGAAAATTCTTTTGAAAGAACTTGGTGTTGGTATCTTAAGTGGTATCGTGATCGGCAGTGTTGTAGCGCTTGGTGCGATGTGGATGGAGAGCAATCCAATCTTTGGCTTGGTCACAGGCATTGCGATGTTTTTAAATATGATTTTAGCGAACCTTGCGGGGTACTTTATTCCTGTCATCCTAGAGAAATGCCATGTAGATCCTGCATTAGCTAGCGGTGTTTTTGTGACAACCGTTACCGATGTGATGGGGTTCTTTCTGTTTCTGGGATTAGCGACTATGGTGTTGCCTTTTATTATTTAATAAGGAAAATCAAAATGCAGAAAGGTATAAACGATGAAAGAATTCATGCCTGATGGTGAGCAGTTTCAAAAGATTGTGGATATCATTGAAACCGCAAAAGAACGCGCATATCATAAAGTAAATGAAGAATGAATTTTGATGTATCAAGATATTGGTAAATACATTAGTTTACAATGCGAAAATACCACATACGAAGATGCTTTTGTACAGAAATTAGCTGATTTTTTTACAAAAAGTATCCAGAATGAAAAGGATTCAATCGCCGTGGACTTTATAGAATGAAACAGTTTTATGAATTTTATAAAATAATGAAAAAGTGTCCCCACTGGTGACACAATCGAGCTGGGCTAATCATTTAAAGATAATGTCCGCATGTAAAACGAATATGTGTACCGGGCAGTAAAACAGATGAAGAATCAAATATTAAAGGAAGGTGAAAAAATGAAAGCATTAATCACAGGTGCAAGCAGTGGAATTGGTCGTGATATGGCAAGAGTACTTGCGAATATGGGTGTGGAATTGTATCTGGTCGCAAGACGAGCACAGCGATTAGGAGAATTAAAAGAGGAACTTGATGTTCCTGTACATACGATGGTATTGGATCTTTCTAAAAAACAAAACTGTATCTTGCTGTATGAACGATTAAAAAATGAACAAATTGATATATTGATCAATAACGCAGGACTAGGTGATTATGGCAACTTTGATGAAACAAAATTAAGTAAAGATATTACTATGATTGATACCAATATTACAGCTTTGCATATTCTGACAAAGCTTTTCTTAAAAGACTTTAAACAGCGTGATCATGGCTATATCTTAAATGTCGCAAGCTCTGCGGCCTTCTTGCCAGGTCCTTTAATGGCAACCTATTATGCCACAAAAAGTTATGTTTTACATTTAAGCATGGCCATACATAAAGAACTACGCAAGGCAGGCAGTCATGTATCTATTTCTGTATTATGCCCAGGACCTGTAAAAACCGAATTTGATCAGGTAGCCAATGTGGCATTCCTGATGGAGGGAACTTCCAGGGAAAAAGTGGCCGCAACTGCGATTTGGGGAATGTTTTGCCATCATCTGTTGATAGTGCCAGGTATCTTGATGAAAGTAAGTCGTATTGCCTGTCGCTTACTACCAGATACGGTATTAATGGAATGCAGCTATCATATCCAGCACCATAAAAATCATGGAGATCATACACATGGTAAGTAAAGAAATTATCAATAGCTTTAATGAAAAAGAACTGCAGGTATATCAATATGTAGAAGCCAACAAAGAAAAAGCAGGCTATATGCGTATCCGTGAACTTGCTCAGGCTTGTGATGTTTCCACAGCTACTGTTTTACGTTTTGTGAAAAAGATTGGTTTAGAGAACTATAATGCCTTTAAATACTGGTGTCATCAACAAGAGCATACAGCCACCACAATGTATCATACCAAAGAGATCTTGGAGTGTGTGGAAAAATTAGATACTCCATATTATAAAGAGCTGATTGAAGAAGCTGCGGATATCATTGAAGCAAGTGACTTTGTGATTTTTGTGGGGATTGGTAATTCTGGTGGTATTGCACATTATGGCGCACGCTGTTTTTCAAACGCCGGTACCTATGCATTATGTCAGGATGATCCATTCTACAACACCAAATGTATTAAAGGCAATCCCGTGATTATTATATTAAGTGTATCAGGAGAAACCAAAGAAATGATTCAACAGGTATCAGGATATCATAGTAAAGGATGTACCATGATAACAATATCCACAACATCTTCTGGGACTTTATGTAAACTAGCGGATTTAACAATTGCCTATCATATAAAATATCGTGCTACACAGCCTCAAACAGACTTCTCATCACAGATTCCAGCAGTCTATCTGATAGAGATGATGGCACACGAGCTGTTACAAAGAAATCGCGATACAGAAGCTGTGTAACACTATGTTACATCATTGTAACAAATAACAGGGAAATTTGCCCTGTTTTTTTACGCTTGGAAACCCTTTCAAAACAAAAGGGACTTCGTTATAATATGCGTGTCAAGGAAATATGTACCACATACTCTTTGAAGTTTGGGCCAAACAATAACAAAAATGAGGAGGAACAATTTATGAGTGTAATGGAAACCATGCAGTCAAAAATGGAAGCAACCTTAGTTCCATTTGCCGCAAAACTTAACGCACAACGCCATGTCGCAGCTGTACGTGATGCCTTCACACTGGCATTCCCGCTGACACTGGCTGGATCAATTATCACATTAATCAATTATGCAATACTTTCACCAGATGGCTTTATCGCTAAAATCTTACATTTGGGAGATCTGATACCTAACTTAGCTGATTTTCAGGCAATCTTATCACCAGTACTAAATGGTACTGCCAACATTATGTCTATCCTGATCGTATTCTTAACAGCATATAAGCTGGCAGGGGAAAAGAAAGGAGATCAGGTATTATCCGGAGTTACTGCCATTGGTACGTACTTCATCATCTATCCAAACTATGTTAATGTGGAAAACGTGGGTAACGCATTACCAATGAACTTCATGGGGGCACAGGGATTGTTTGTCGCATTGCTTGTGGGTCTGCTTGTAGGAGAATTCCTAACAGCTTTACAGAAAAACAAACGTTTGGCAATTAAAATGCCAGAGGCTGTACCACCAGCAGTTGCACAGTCTTTCAACTTATTGATTCCTATCATTATCATCCTGATGGGATCATCTTTCCTAAACTATCTATTCTCATTCTTAGCGGATGGTGGAATCCAATATGTCATCTATAACGCAATTCAGGCACCGTTCGCATCTTTAGGTGGAAATATCTTCACAATCCTGATCTTTGCCGTTGTACAGCAGTTCTTATGGGTACTGGGAATCCATGGACCAAATACATTGAGTGCTCTTCGTACTGTAATGTTTGCTCAGCAGGGTATTGATAACTTAGCTTACTATGGCGCAAATGGGACTACTATTGGTACACCATTCCCAATCACATGGGCTGGTATCAACGATGCATTCGGTAATACCGGTGGATCTGGTGCTACTTTGGGTATGATCATCGCTATTTACTTAGTTGCACGTAAAGATAAACAACAATTCCAAATCGCAAAACTTGCGACTGCACCAGGCTTATTCAATATCAATGAACCATTAATTTTCGGTTTACCAATCGTTATGAATCCAATCTATGTCATTCCATTTATCTTAGCCCCAGTGATTTGTAATATCTTTGGTTACCTATGCGTTTCTGTCTTTGAAATTATTCCACCAGTGGCAGTGGATGTAGGATGGACAACTCCAGGATTCTTGATTCCATTCTTAGGATCAGGTGGTACAAACTACTTATCTTTGGTTGTTGGTATCTTATGTGTTGGTATTTCTACATTGATCTATCTTCCATTCGTGAAAGCCGCAGCTGTTGCGAATTTAAAAGCCGCTGCAAAATTAGAAGCACAGGAAGATGATGACGACGCATTCGATATGAGCGGTCTATAACATAAAATATGAGAAAGGATGAGGTATATGAATACAATCTCTTTGCGCCAAAAGGCAGGCAGTATTTCTGCACATTCACCATCACACATCAGACGTTTTGTGGCATTTGCCATTGACTGGTACTTAGGAAGTATTCTTGTATCTCTTCCTGTTTCTATCGCATATTATCAATACTTTCCTCAACAATCCACGATATTAGATATCCGTGTACTACCCTTTACAAGTGCATGTATCACACTTTTCGCATCCCTCATCATCGCATGCTTATATTATGTGGTACTTCCTTATCGTATGAATGGGCAGACACTTGGAAAGAAATTGATGAAACTAAGAATTACAGAAAAAGGAAAACAACAGATTTCATGGCGGGCGTTATGTATACGTCAAATCATTGGCATTATTGTGATCGAAGGCAGTGTTTATACAATATCACCACTGATCTATCAGCTGGTATGTTTTGCAAGTGATCAAATGCTATCTACCATTACTTATATACATTATGCATTAACGATTGCCAGTATCGCATGTCTACTGTTTACAAAAAACAGATGTGCCATCCATGATTATCTAGCGCATACACAAGTAGAAGCCATTTAGAAATGAGGTGTAAATATGAGCTTAAAGAAAGACTTTTTATGGGGAGGTGCTGTGGCAGCACATCAATTAGAAGGTGCTTACAACGTTGCTGGTAAAGGTGTAAGTATTATGGATGTGTCCACAGGCGGCACGAAGGATACCCCAAGAAGAATTACCAATGGTATTGTAGAAGGTGAATATTATCCAAATCATGAAGCTATTGATTTTTATCACCACTATAAAGAAGATATCGCAATGTTTGCGGAAATGGGTTTTAAATGTTTCCGTACATCTATTGCATGGACAAGAATTTATCCAACCGGTTTAGAAGAAGAACCAAATGAAGAAGGTTTAAAGTTTTATGATGATATGTTTGATGAATGTTTAAAACACGGCATTAAGCCAGTCATTACCTTAAGCCACTTTGAGATGCCATATCATTTAGTAGAAGTGTATGGTGGATGGCGTGATCGTAAATTGATTGATTTATTTGTGAAATTTGCGAAAACATGTTTTGAACGCTATAAAGATAAAGTAGAATACTGGATGACATTTAATGAAATCAACAACCAGGCAAACTATAATAGTGAAGGCAGTATCTATGGAGATTCTGGCATTATCTATACACCAGAGGATCATCGTGAACAGGTAATGTATCAGGCATCCCACTATGAGCTTGTCGCAAGTGCCAAAGCAATCGAAATCGGACATCAGATCAATCCAAACTTTAAAATCGGATGTATGATTGCTATGTGTCCTATCTATCCATATTCTTGTGCACCAGAAGATATCTTAATGGCACATAAAGCCATGGAAAAACGTTATTATTACACAGATGTGCATGTATTTGGCAAATATCCACCAAATATCACAAAACTGTGGGAACGTAAAGGCTTTGATATGGATGTCACAAAAGAAGATTTAGAAGTCTTGAAAAAAGGCTGTGTGGATTATATCGGATTCTCTTATTATATGTCCTTTGCGATTAAACAAAAGGCAGAAAATATCTACTATGATTATGATGAATCACATGATTTAGTAAGAAATCCACATGTAGAAGCAAGTGACTGGGGATGGCAGGTAGATCCTGTCGGCTTACGTTATGCTTTGAATTGGTTTACAGATCACTATCACAAACCATTGTTCATTGTGGAAAATGGCTTAGGTGCATATGATAAAGTAGAAGAAAATGGTGAAATCCATGATCACTATCGTATTGACTACTTACGTAAACATATTGAACAGATGAAGAAAGCAGTCGATGAAGATGGTGTAGATTTAATGGGTTATACCCCATGGGGATGCATTGATCTTGTGGCCGCAAGCACGGGACAGATGAGCAAACGTTATGGTTTCATATATGTAGATAAACAGGATGATGGCACAGGAAGCTTTGATCGTTCTCGAAAAGATTCTTTCTACTGGTATCAAAAAGTAATCAAAACAAATGGAGAAGATCTATCATGAATCTTTTAGTACTGGATATAGGGGGAAGCAGTATCAAAATCGCGGTAATGGATGAAAAACATACGATTATTACCCGTGATAAAGTGAAAACACCGATGGATGGAATGGATGCATTATTCACATGTTTAGATGATATCTGGAAGCGTTATGGAAGCCAAGTGGAAGGACTTGCGATATCTATGCCAGGAGTTATTGACAGTGCGCATGGCTTTGCCTATACTGGGGGAGCACTACGTTATTTAGAAAACCGTCCGTTTGCGAAAGAGTTAAGCGAGCGATATCATATACCTGTATGGATTGGCAATGATGCCAAATGTGCTGCTATCGCAGAGGTTGGCTATGGTGCTTTACAGGGGGTTGAGGATGCTATTGTGATTATTCTTGGCACTGGAATTGGTGGTTGTTTGATTAAAGATGGCAAAGTATATAATGGAAAACATTTCAGTTCTGGAGAAGTTTCTTCTTTGCATATGAACGTACATCATCCGATCGGAGAAACCTATAACTGGTGGCGAATAAGCGGTATCTTAGGATTACGTGAAATCGCACAGCGCTATCTTGAAACAGATGAAGAGCTAAGTGGGGAAGCATTCTTCCAGTTGGTAAATGAAGGAAATGAAAAAGCAATCGCTGCATTAAAAGAATATGCGACATCATTAGCCGTTGCCTTGTTTAATATACAGGCAATTTATGATGGGGAAGTCATTGCCATTGGCGGTGGGATCTCAGCCCAGCCAAAACTGATTGAAGAAGTAAAAGCAGCATTTACACAGATTGCGAAAAATGAGCCAGTATATGTACCAGAAATCGTACCATGTGCATTCCGTAATGATGCTAATTTAATTGGTGCCTATTATCAATATCAAAATATGAAACTGTCAGATGAATAATCCTGGCAGTTTTCTTTTTCTATAATTTACAAAAAGACTTTCCCTTATCTTTTATATATCGTAAAATAGAGGATGGAAGTGAGTGATGAAGCAATGTTGACGATTGAACAGTTAAAAAGTATGAATGAATTAGAAATGGAAATCTATGAATATATCATGCATCATAAGGAACAGGTATTGCATATGAAAATCCGGGAGCTTGCAGATGAGGTACATGTATCTACCACCACAATTTTACGTTTTTGTAAGAAGGCAGGATGTAATGGATTTGCGGAATTTAAAATCAAGTTTCAACTATATCTTCAAAAAAATGAAACATTGCGCAGTGATCACGATATTTCTTTGATGCTGGATTTCTTTCATAAAATCAATCAGCCTTCCTTCTATGAAAAGATTGAAGAAGTCGCGCAGAAAATTGTCACATGCGATAAAATTATCTTTATTGGCATTGGCACCAGCGGATTATTAGGACAGTATGGAGCACGCATATTTAATAATTATGGTAAGTTTTCTTTTTGTATCGAAGATCCTTTTACGCCAATAGCGAATGGCAGTTGTGAACATTCCTGTATCATTGCATTGTCAGTGAGTGGAGAAACAATAGAGCCAATTCGTATGATGAATGTTTTTCTTAGAGAAAACTGTATGAGTGTGGCAATCACCAATCAGGAAGATTGTACCCTGGCAAGAATGTGTGATTATACATTTAATTATTATATGCCAGAGTTTCGTATGGAAGAAACCTTCAATGTGACAACTCAGGTACCAGTGGTTTTCATCATTGAAACATTAGCGAAACGTGTAAGAGAATTGATAGAGATGATATAATACAGCATCTTGTTTTATAAGGAAAATAAGTGTTAACTTTATATATCTATGGAAAATGTGTAAGATTACCACATTTTTCATATGTATAATGTGTAAAGCTTACACATTTTGTACACTTAAGACAAATTATAAAAAACACACGGTCATATTTTCCGTGTGTTTTATGATTAAGATTCACTTAGCTTCGATGTACAATGAGGACATCTGGTCGCATGAATATCAATTTCACTCATACAATAAGGACAAACTTTGGTTTCTGGTTCCACGACTTCTTCTACAGGCTTCTTCACTTTATTCGCAAGGGTATTCATAATCTTTACCATCATGAAGATGACAAATGCCATAATCAGGAAATTAATGACCTGTGTAATGAAAGTACCATAATTTAGTGTCGCAGCTTTTGCGGCCTGTGCCTCAGCTAGAGAAGCGTAGTGATGACCATCTAACGCAATAAACCAATTAGAGAAATCCACACCACCTGTCACAAGGGAAATGACTGGCATAATCACATCATTTACCAAAGAACCGATAATTTTCTGGAAGGCACCACCAATAATGACACCGACTGCCATATCCAGCACATTACCACGCATAATAAATTCTTTAAATTCGTTTATAATGTTTTTCATAAGCCTACTCCCGTTTTACACTTTGCATAAACTTTTCAATATCATCAGCTTCTTTTATAATATCTTTTGATAGATTGATACATCCATCTTCTGTGACTAACACATTATCTTCAATACGAACACCAATACCTTCTTCTTCCAGATATAAACCTGGTTCAATAGTAAAGACATTGCCTGGTTCTAATAGATAATTGGATAAAGTTACATCATGTGTTTCTAAGCCAAGCATGTGGGATACTCCATGCCAGTAGTAATCCTGAACACTGTGTTCTTCATCTAATAAACCAATCTTTCCAAGTTCTTGTTCATAGAAACGAATCAATTCATTATTTAATCCACGAAGGGTTAAGCCTGGTTTTACAAGACTCATAATATACTTGTTGCCAGCTAATACGATATCATAAATCTGACGCTGACGTTTTGTGAATTTACCATTTACCGGGAACGTTCTTGTGATATCTGCGCACATATATTCATAAGATGCACCTAAATCACACAGTACCATTTCATTGTCATCCACATATTGATTATTGTCACTATAATGTAGAACAGTCGCATTTGCACCACCTGCCACAATAGAAGGGAAACTGTGATCACAATCATTTGATTTCAACACAAAGTCAAAATAAGCTTCAATCTGGTGTTCACCCATTTCTGGTTCTGCATATTTCATCATCTGTAGGATGCCTTCATTTGTGACACGAATTGCTTCTTTTAATTGTTCAATTTCAATATCATCTTTAATTAGACGTAAACGTGTGATTTTTTCTGCGACATTACGTAACTCTATATAAGGATACAGTTTCAATAATTCACGACAGAAAGTAAAAGATGCACGATCCTCCTGATATGGTTCTTGTTTTGTGAAGTCTGCGAATACCTGGACACGTTCTTCATGGTCATATAAACGAGAAATTCTTGAACCAAGTATTTCCATAATTTCTTCTACCCAATAGATTTCTTCAATATCGCTGATTTCTGATGCTTCATCGGGAAACATTTTCCCGCCAACCCATTTTGCCTGGGCTTCATCATATTGTTCAATAAACAATAATTCTTCTGTTAAATCTTCGCCTTTAAATAGCGCAAGTACCATATTCTCACGATCTAATCCGGTTAAATAGTAAAAGTTGCGGTCTACTGAAAATTCATATTTCTCATCGCCTATTTTATAAGGCGCTTTCCCTGAGAAAAACAGGGTTATGGAATGTGATGGTAATGATTCCAATAATTTTTTTCTTCTTGTATCAAACATGTTTATCCACCTTTCTCTACGCCTTATTTTATCACATTATAAGTGAAGTTTCTGTATGAGTTTTATGTTTTTCATATATTTTATGTTTGAATGATTATTTTATGATAAAATGTTACTTAAGGAGTGGATATGTAATGAAATATACAGCGTTAATTGTGGCAGCAGGAAGTGGTTCCCGTATGGGACTTGGATATAATAAAATGTTATATCAATTTGATAATGGAAAAACAATTTTGGAAACAACGGTGGATATTTTCTTGAATGATCAGCGATGTGAACAGGTTGTGGTTGTAGGAAGTGAACAGGATATTGAACAGTATCAAAAGCTATTAATTAATGATAGAATCACTTTTACCATTGGGGGAAAAACACGACAGGAATCGGTATATCATGGATTATTAAAAACAACGATGCCATATGTTTTGATACATGATGGCGCAAGACCATGGTTAAGTATGGATTGTATTAATCGTTTATTGGAATGCTTGAAAGAACATGATGCCTGTTTATTAATGGTACCAGCAAAAGATACGATTAAGCAGGTGGAAAATGGCAAGGTTGTGAAAACATTGCAGAGAAGTTTATTATGGCAGGCGCAGACTCCACAGGCTTTTTCTACTGAACTTATTCTAAAATGTCATGAATTGGCAATTGAAAAACAATTTGAAGCAACTGATGATGCACAGCTTGTGGAAGTTTGTAGTGATGTAGATGTTCATGTGGTGGAAGGTAGTTATGATAATTTAAAGGTTACCACCATTGAGGATATACGCTAGAATTAAATCATTAACATAGGGTGCTGTTAAGTAAGTAGCATTATCCGTTAAGTAGGTTAAAAGGCCCGTTAAGTAGCTACGAAAAGGTGTTAAGTAGATGCTGAAAATGCAGTAAATAATAGAGAAATCAAGTGTTAAGTCCTGAAATATCGCTGTTAAGTAGGCTTAAAGGTCCGTTAAGTAGCTATAAAAAGGTGTTAAGTAGATGCTGAAAAAGCTGTAAATAATAGGAAAAATCAAGTGTTAAGTATGAGAATAACGCCGTTAAGTAAGCTCAAAGGTCCGTTAAGTAGCTATAAAAAGGTGTCAAGTAGATGTTGAAAATGCAGTAAATAATAGGAAAAATCAAGTGTTAAGTATGAGAATATCGCCGTTAAGTAGGTTAAAAGGTCCGTTAAGTAGCTATAAAAAGGTGTCAAGTGGTTACAAAAAGATGAATAAAAAGCTCCTGCCATAATTGAAGTGAACCCAATTATTTGGACAAAAAGTAAATAAGTTAAATCAAGCTTACTA
>OGXN01001345.1_pt1 | contig 23885 bp, 24 predicted proteins | sample 1576281 | NCBI WGS metagenome assembly OGXN01 (sample SAMEA3541494, study PRJEB24748) | human gut metagenome | biome: human gut; feature: human-associated habitat; material: faeces | place: China | collected 2012
TTTAAAGACAAAATCAATTTGGTTTCATTAAGACATTATCATATTCGAATCATATACTTCCGCTTAAAAATGGTTGAAGTCCTTTTGTTTATGAGATGTTTCTGTTATAATGGAAACGCATAAAATGAGGAAAATTCTATGAAGATTATAAATGACAGTGAACTTTTACATATTATCCACAATACGCTAAATGAAATTGATGAAAGACTGATCGACCATGGATTTCGTGTAGCGTATTTATTACGTGAAATGATGATACAAGATGGAAGCTATTCTGAAGAAGAAATCAGAGATATGAGTATGGTTGCCATCCTGCATGATATCGGCGCATATAAAACCGATGAAATTGATGCGATGTTAGGTTTTGAATCCAGGCATATATGGAAGCATGCTGTTTATGGGTATTTGTTTTTAAAATATTTATCTCCGTTAAAACAACTGTCTTCCGTGGTACTTTATCATCATGTTCCATTTCAGGATTATGGACTGTATGATATCCCCTATCCTAAATTAACACAAATGCTGCATCTGGTAGATCATTGTGATCTGTATCTGATACGTAAGGAAAAATTTCCTGATGATTTCCATGATCGTTTATCAACCGAAGAATATGATCCTGAATTAACTGCCTTATTGAAAAAAACTGTTCAAAAAAGTAATGTTGTGGAAGTCATTACCCATGAACATCATGAAAACAGATTGATGGAGGAATTACATTTTAATGAACAGGAGATTCTGCAGTATATATCATTGATCAGTTATTCTATCGACTTTCAAAGTAAACATATGGTTGCACATACGATAACCACAACCAGTATCTCTAAAACACTGGGCACACTTTTAAAACTTTCGGATATACAGATACAAAAGCTTATGTATGGTGCCCTTCTTCATGATATTGGAAAAGTCGCAACACCTGTGAGCATACTAGAAAAACCAGGCAGATTAACTGCCAGTGAAATGAAAATTATGCGGGAACATGTTACACACTCTATTCATATTCTGAAAGGTACCATGGATAATGAAATCGTACAGATTGCTGTCAGACATCATGAAAAATTAAATGGAAAAGGCTATCCTTATGGTTTATCAGAAAAAGATTTAACCTTAGAACAGCGTATTCTTGCGGTCGCGGATATCTTTAGTGCTTTAAGTGGTAAACGAAGTTATAAAGAAGCATTCGATAAACAACAAATGATGCATATTTTATACCAGATGGCTGATGAAGGTGCCATTGATTCCACAATTGTGGATATATGCCATGAACATTTTCATACCATTATGGAGAATATTGAAACAGATTGTATTCCTTTGTTGTCAACATATCATCATATCGAATATGAGTATGAACATATTTTACAAGTAATTGGAAAGAAGGGCTGATATGAAAGCATTTTTATATGTAGGATTGGGTGGTGCCATTGGCGCAATGGCTCGTTATGGATTTTCTATGATTTCCATGAAAGCTGCCATTCCCATCAACACACTCCTCATTAATATATTAGGTTCTATTCTCATTGGTTTTATTGCACAACTTGCCTTATCATCTCATGTATCCCCACAACTTGTGTTACTGATTAAAACAGGTATCTGTGGTGGTTTTACAACGTTTTCCACATTCTCTTTAGAAACCTTTCAACTAATTGAGAAAAAAGCATGGCTACCAGCTGTTTCCTACATCTTCACTAGTGTCATGTTATGTGTGATTGGGGTATCTTTGGGAATGTATGGTGCCAGTTTACTGACAAGGAAATTTTCGCTTTAACTATGTACATTGATTTTGCATTGTGCTATAATAAATTCGCTTTCAAAAGCGATAGGCCGACTTAGCTCAGCTGGTAGAGCAACGCACTCGTAACGCGTAGGTCGGGGGTTCAAGTCCCTTAGTCGGCACCATATAAGAAAATGAATCAGTACCCATATCAAGTACTGATTTTTTTATATATTATGATACCTTTGTGAATTTCGCTGATAATACAATTTTAGCATCTTCATAATGCTCTTGCGTTAATACACGTTCATGTATCCATCCACCATCTCCACAAGAATACTTATTTATAATAAGCTCTTTTGTGTAGGGCTGTACCTTTGAAAAAATTGTATCAAACTGATTATTTGATAATCTTACCATCACTGTAAAAGCATTTCGTTCAGGAAATACGTTACAGATGAGTTTCTTTTTGATACGATGGGCAATACACCAGCCATAATGATTTCCATATGGATAGGATAATTCTTGCCGAGTATGGTAGGTTGTTGATAACCACTCATTAAACAACATAAACAATGCTCCACAATCGCCACAATACGCCTCCATTTCTTCAATAGCTGGTTGTTTACTTTTCTCAAGCATTCTTTCATACATAATCATGTTCTCCTTTATGTATCGTGAATTTCATACGTATTTCTGTATAAGTTGTGCCATCATAGGTATAGGAAAATACTTCCTGTTTTTTCTACTTCGGCAATGGTATGGATATCTTTTTTATTGATGTACCAATATGTTTTTCTTTTCGCCATAAAGGAGGTTCACCATCATCTCCCCAATACTCGTCAATGCATTCAATTTTATCATCTTTTACTTTTATAAAGGAAGTTACATGAAAAGACAGCTCTGTGGAAAACACATGTGTCACTGTGATAATCACTTGATCTATCCTTTCTATTCTTTCAATCTTGCCATCCCATTTGCCCGGATATTCACAATTCGCCTGTATGAATTCATTCAGTGTAAATTCTTCATTGGTATTATGCCATCGAATGACTGCATTTTCATGAAAGTATGAGCGCATGAGTACAGGATTTTGTTGAAGTGTTGCTTTCCAATAATTTTGTATATCCATATGGTTCACCCCTCTATCGTTAAATCATATAAATCATCAAAGATATCTGAAAATTCAAAAGAAATAATATGCGTATCATCTAATGTTTGATTACAATAGGAACATTGTCCATCATTATTTGACAACAGCAAAATAGAAGGTGTTCCCAGTGCAGGCAACAGTGTTTCTTTATTTTGATCAGGGAATATGCCATCATCACGAAAGGCTTCATCCTCTAATAAAAAATCCATAATTTTTGATAAATACAGGTGATAAGCAGATGCAAGCTTCATCGCATATTCTGCATTTTCATCTGTGTATTCATCCATCATAAAATCAATATTCTGAATGGTTGCTTTATACAATTGACTGTCATTATCATATTGAAAACCATCAATGGTTTCCGATTTATGTTCTGTATGTTTCATAATGTCTCCTTTTTATTTATGTATTATATGTCATTATACCATGACTATCGTGTTTCTATAAATGAAATATGCATATTTTCTCTTGTTTCTTCTGTAAGATATACAGTAAATTTTTTTAGAAATGTATCATTTAGACTTTACGAATTCCTGTCTTTTATGGTATAAAGAATACGCACTGGTTCCTTACCTCCCAGTATAATCATAGGCAAACGAAATGAAATAATAGATTTATAATTTTTTTATAAATGCTTTTTTTCATGACCTTGCTTATTGGTAAGGTCTTTTTTTTGAATGGAGGAGTATTTATGAAAAGAAAAGTAATCATCGATTGTGATCCGGGTATTGATGACAGTCTTGCACTCATGCTGGCGTTATCATCGGATGAGATTGAAGTTATAGGCATTACCATTGTTTGTGGTAATTCGCCTGTTGAAATGGGTTTTGAAAATGCTAAAAAGATATTAGCACATATGCAGCGTCTGGATATACCGATATTTGTGGGCGCTGATAAACCCTTAAAGAAAACTTTCTGTGATGCTTTAGATACACATGGAGCCGATGGTCTTGGTGAAAGCTTCTTAAAGGATATTCCTGGATATCATCAAACAATGGATGCTGTCACCTTTTTATCAAAAACCTTAAAGAAACAATCCTGTTCCATCATCGCTTTAGGACCTTTGACCAATTTAGCTCAGCTTATTTCACAGGATGTGGAAGCTTTTGATAAAATAGAACAGCTTGTTTCCATGGGTGGCAGCTATAAATCTCATGGTAATTGTTCTCCTGTCGCTGAATACAATTATTGGGAAGATCCTGAAGCTGCCCGTCTTGTTTATCAACAAATGGCAAAAACAAAGAAACAAATACATATGGTGGGTTTAGATGTCACACGCAAAATCGTTCTTACGCCAAACCTTCTTTCCTATATGGAACGATTGCATCCTGAGAAGGGAGCATTTATAAGAAAAATCACCAAGTTCTATTTTGATTTTCATTGGACACAAGAACATTTGATTGGCTGTGTGATCAATGATCCCCTTGCTGTCGCTTATTTTCTTTTTCCTGAATTATGTTCTGGATTTTCATCTTATGTACAAATTGAAACAGATGGCATATCAAGAGGACAAAGTGTTGTGGATGCCTTTCATTTTTATCGCAAAGAGGCTAATGCAGTCATTTTGACACAAGTGGATGTAAAAGCCTTTTTCCAATTATTTATATCCCGTATATTACATCTGGATCTTGCACAGATTGATCTTTTGGACACACTCATATAAAGAAAGGGGTTTTTATTTATGAAGTCAAAAATTACAGTATATCATATCAGCATGATTGCTTTTGCGATTGTTATAAATCTGGTTGGTGGTCAAATTGCTTTAATGCTAAAACTTCCAATATATTTAGACAGTATGGGCACTATCTTTATCGCAGCTGTTTATGGTCCTTTTTATGGTGCTATGCCAAGTATCTTAAGTGGCTTGATTTTAGGAATGACATCAGACATCTATGCTTTGTATTATGCTCCTGTTGGTATCCTTTTAGGAATGTTAGTCGGCATTGTCTGGAAAAAAGATAATCTTGCATGGGCATTTCTCAGTGCGCTTTTTGTGACAATTCCAACTTCTCTGATATCAGCCTGTATCACCGCATACCTTTTTGGAGGCATTACATCTTCAGGCTCCACATTTATCGTACAATTATTAGCCAAAACACCATTAGGATTAACACTGAGTTGTTTTATCGTACAGCTATTTACAGATTATTTAGACCGTATCATCAGTATCCTGTTGATTAGTTCCCTATTACATAAACTTCCACAAAGCTTTATTTATAAGATAAAACGACAAGCGGATTAATGCAAGGTTTTTATGTACAACCATTGCACGTTTGTATCTTTTCGATTATAATACGCATAGTTATAAAAGGAGTGATACGATGCGCTACTATATCGCTGATTGCCATTTTTTCCATGCTTCTTTAAATACCAAGATGGATAAACGTGGATTTGAAAGTGTAGAAGAAATGAATGAATATATGATTCAGCAATGGAATAAAAAAGTAAGAAAAAATGATGAAGTTGTTATTTTGGGGGATTTATCCTGGGGAAAAGATGATGAAACAAATGAACTGTTAAATCGATTAAATGGGCGTTTATTTCTGATTATAGGAAACCATGATCGATATCTGAAAAGTAAAGATTTCCATACAGAGCGCTTTGAATGGATCAAATCATATGAAGAATTGTCAGACAATAATCGTAAAGTGATTTTAAGTCATTATCCTATCATGTTTTATAACATGCAATATCGTTTAAATAAAGAAGGTCAGCCAAAGACTTATATGTTGTATGGACACGTGCATGATACCCATGACCAGCGCTTGATAGAACAATTTCAAGATATTACAACCTCTACGATCGTACAAAATCCTGGAGGTGAAGAAGTACATATCCCATGCAATATGATCAATTGTTTCTGTATGTATTCTGATTATACACCTTTGACATTAGATGAGTGGATTGCATGTGATCAAAAAAGAAAAGCAGTAAGCACAAAGTTAAGTAAATAACTTCATGCTTGCTGCATTTCTTTATTAACCATGTGAGGGCGTACCAATTCTTTTCAACAATTGGTAATCAATCATCAATCATACAAATTACAGAACCATAACCAACTTCAACTTTTAAATACGAATATTTATTTTCTTCTTTTTTAAGTGGCTTTCATACATCGAAATTTATAATTGCTTTTTTACCTAGAGTTTTAGATTTTTTGATTTCTATAGGATGAATTTTCCCATTTGTTTTAGTCAAAGTTTTAAATAAAACCCAATCGTATAGATTGGGTAATGCTTTTACTCTGTACGCAGAGCTTCCACAGGATCCTTCTTTGATGCGATTCTTGAAGGAATCAATCCTGCGATGGTTGTTAGTAACAGGGAAATCAAAATCAGAATGACACCACCTGCAACTGGTAAAGATGCGATATTGGTTACACCAGTTAAGTTTTCCACAATGATACTGATTGGAATATCTAAAAGTACTGTAACACCGATACCAATACATCCAGATATCAATCCAATGATAAATGCTTCCGCATTAAATACATGAGAAATATCTTTCTTGCTGGCACCAATACTTCTTAAAATACCAATTTCCTTTGTTCTTTCTAATACAGAAATATAGGTGATAATACCAATCATAATACTAGAAACGATCAAAGACACACTGACAAAGGCAATTAATACATAAGAAATCATATCTATAACGGTTGTGACAGATTCCATCATAGTGCCAACGATATCATTATAACTGATAACATTTGCATCTTTTCCATCAGCCTTCTGTTTTTCATTATAGTCGTTGATTAAATCTGCGACGGCTTCCTTATCATCAAAACTTTTTGCGTAAATATTCACACTGCTTGGAGAATCCAGATCAATTGCGCCAAGTTTTTTCAGGTTGCCATCATAGGTAGAATTTAATGCATCATTATAACTGTTGATAAACTGAAGACGTTCCTCCTCACTCATCGTCATTAACTGCATTTTTTGTTCATCACTTAAGGTAGAAAAATCCATTTTCTTATCATCTGAGAATGCTGTTCCGGTAAAGACATTGATTTTCTTATCAGCCTTTTGTTCCTTAACGATATCCGTATTTTCCACATGAGAAATCACATATTCCTGAAGTTCATCTGTATAATAAATACCACCTTGTTCAGACTTGCTTAAAGCACCTTCTTTCGGCTGTATGATACCAACGACTTTGATATCCTGTCCATTATCCACAACCTTCTTCAAATATGCTTCATCATCGCTGCGATCAACCCAGATTCCGTTTACTTTTTCATATAAATCTGTGTTTAGAATTAATTTAAACTTCATATCCAGTAGTTCTTTTGTTGTATAAGAGCGTTGTTTCCCAGCTTCTATTTCTTCTTTGTTTTGTAATGCCTTGAAGTTTTTCGCAAGCTCTTCCTGATCCATCAAGCCTAATGAATATAAAGTATAATCACTGATTTCTTTATTAGAATCAACTGCCAGTACCACTTCGTTATATGCTTTTGGCCATGTCCCATCGACAAGTTTATATTCATCATCACGCATTGTTTTTTCACTAGGCAGTTTTGCCCACACTTCATTGCCCATACCCATACTGGAATCACTGGATCCCATGAAGCTGCTGGCATCCATTGCTTCTTGCAGACCTAATGTTTTCATCAACTGATTAGGGGATACCTGCACAAGTCCAGCTGCCCCATTTTCATTAAATACATTTAGTGTCAATGGATATCCATATTCAATCGCTTTGGTATGCTCCTGAAACTTAGAATCTGTGCTTTCTAGATATTCTTTAAATGCCGCAAGATTGTTGTTGGTCATCTTATCAGACATGGTTTCCAGGATATCATTGATCATTTGACGGGAATAGATTTTATCATCATTGTGTGTTGTTTCTTTTTCATGCATTCCCATCATGGTTTCCATCATGACACTCATATCCATGGAGTTATCCTGAATCGTGATTGGATAAGAAGATAAGGTATCTTTTTCCACACCATCAATATAGCTTTGTACCCCATTGGATAAGGATAAAATCAATGCGATACCAATGATACCGATACTGCCTGCGAATGCTGTTAAGAAAGTTCTTGCTTTTTTGGTCATTAAGTTATTTTTACTTAAGGATAAGGCTGTCGCAAATGACATGGAGGTATATTTAATTTTATCCACAGCAGCTTGTATTTTGCTTTCTTTTAATGCATAAGGATGACTGTCATCCACAATTTTACCATCTAATAAACGGATGATACGCGTAGAATATTGTTTTGCCAAGTCCGGATTGTGAGTTACCATGATTACTAAGCGATCCTGTGCAACTTCCTTCAACAGATCCATAATCTGAATACTCGTCGCAGAATCTAATGCTCCGGTAGGCTCATCTGCCAATAAGATATCAGGGTTATTAACCAGCGCACGAGCAATCGCCACACGCTGCATTTGTCCTCCACTCATCTGGTTTGGTTTCTTATATATTTGATCCTTTAGACCTACTTTTTCAAGTGCTTCTATTGCACGCTGTTTTCTTTCTGCTTTGGATACACCAGATAATGTCAGTGCAAGTTCTACGTTGGATAATACATTTTGATGTGGTATCAGATTATAGCTTTGGAATACAAAGCCGATGGAATGATTACGATAAGCATCCCAATCCTTATCTTTAAAATCCTTTGTGGATTTTCCATTGATGATCAAATCACCGCTGGTATATTGATCTAAGCCACCTATGATATTCAACATGGTTGTTTTTCCACAACCGCTTTGTCCTAAAATAGATACAAATTCATTTTCCCTGAAGGTTAAGGATACACCTTTTAATGCGTGAACAGTTTCATCCCCACTCACATAATCTTTTACTATATTTTTTAACTGTAACATAAATGCTCCTTTCTTTTATTTGCAGTTTTTCCACATATCACTCAGATAGCGAAACAATTGTTTTCTTTTTATTTCATTTGCCATACAACTATCTTTACCTGTTATGACCTCTGCCAGCAGATGACTCATCAACAAGGACATCAAAACTTCTGATGCACTCTCACAATCCATTGCCTTTAGTTCACCTGAATCTATACGTTTTTGAAATAAGGCAGGCAGCCAGTGTTTTCGCTCTTCCAAGATATCGATTAATTCCTGTCGCTCAATCAGTTTCATCGCTTCTCCATCTTTAATCAAAATTTTGATGATATCCACATGCTCTAATACCACACTGTGTAAATGATGATACAGCTGTTCAAGGACTTCTTCGATAGACATTTCATCATAGATTTCAATATCTTTTGTTAATGCAGTACTCATCGCCAGCACATGTTCTTTTACCATTACCTGAAGAATTTCCTGTTTTCCACCTGGAAAATAGTGATACAATAAACCATCTGCCATATGAATCTGTTGATTGATCATACGAACAGATGTTCCTTCATAGCCTTTGGACGCGAATAGCGTCTGTGCTGAGGCAAGTAGCTTTTTCCTTGTTTCTAAAGCCTGTTCCTTTCTTGTATTTGATGATGTCAATGGGACACCTCCATTCATTCAACAATTGTTCAATCAAATTATACACGCATTCCTGATAGAAATACCCGCATGAATATGTGAAAACAAAAAAACAGAACAAATGTTCTGCTTTAATCCAGTTTCAAATCTTTAAAATCATGATTGATGATTTCCTCAAGTGTAAAAGTATCATTTTCAAACGCAAACTTCAATATACAACAATTGTATAAACGCTCTTTGACATTGACAGAAGATGTATGCTCCCAAGCACGCATAAACTGACGACAGCTGGCACCATGTGATACAGCAAGTACACAGTTATGATCATCCTTACGCATAATATCGAGCAGTGTTTTAGATACTCTTTCACGCAACTGCATTTCTCCTTCTCCTCCATATGCCACAAAGAAATCACCATAAGGAAGCTTTGGATTTAAATCCTCACTTTCTCCTTCAAATGTCCCAAAGTTCCATTCCTTCAGACCTTTGACACGTGTATAAGGTTGTGATGTGATAATTTCAAGGGTATCACATGCACGCTCTGATGTAGAAGCATATGCATGATCAAATGTAATATCGTGATCCTTAAAATAAGCCGCTGCTACCTTAGCCTGGGCAATGCCCAGTGGTGTTAATGGTGAATCACACCATCCCTGAATCTTTCTTCTTACATTAAACTGTGTCTGACCATGACGCATCAAATATAATATCTTTTTCATTTATATCCCCTTTCTTAAAATGTAGTTGTATCAAGTATGAAATCTGCTTGATTTCTAATATCAAATGTTTCAAAATAAGTATTTTCCATTGGAATCCATTCATGAACAAATCGTTCATATAGATTAGGAGAACGCTGTTTTAAACGCTGTAACTGTACCTCGCGTTCACAATATAAAAAGATTTTTATCGCATCCATTTGAAAATAAGGATGGTGGGCATAACTGCCTTCAATCACGGAATAAGGCGAATACTTAACTTTCACCTCTTCCTTTAATGATTGACTCATGCAATCGTATGGCTGGTAAATGACATCCTTTTGATGTCGCAAAGATGAAAGAATTTCTTTATCAAAGCGTTCGTAATCGACATTGCCACCAGGTTTTGATAAACGTTCTCCACTTTTTTGTTCCGGGCGAAGAAAATAATCATCCATGTGAAATATATGAACTGGGAATAACTGGGCAAGGGTATGCGCAAGTGTTGATTTCCCACTTGCACAACAACCATCAATCATAAAACAGGCATGTGCTTGTTTATGAAGCGTATCATGGATTTGCTTGTATACAGGAAAAAAATCCACATAAACTTTTGGCAGTATTCGATAATGAGGATGATATGCATTGGCATATGCAACACTGTGATGCATACTGTTTTCAAGTGCATCTTCTATTTGTGCTGTGGAAAAATATGTAGATAATTCATTTTTTTCAATCAGTGCACGCACAAGGGATACATCCTTTTTGATATGCTTTGTTGCCGTCACAAACATATGATTCCATAAGGATAGATCCCGTTCTTTCATCATGGCTAGTGGTACCCGCACATAGCCATTGCCAATTGGTTGAAGCTGCTCACTTGTACACGTACACGCTGCCTTTTTTTCTTCTTTTAAATATTGTAATGTTTGTATTTCATCTTCCACCATATGTTCCCCACCCATACCTGCCTGTATGATCAACTTTAATATATCCTGGGGCTGCGTATGGGGATGAAGCTTTTTCTCTAATGTTATTGCGTCTAATATATCAAACATATTACACCTTTTGTTCAAGATATTTATTATTTACCTTTCGTAAGAGTACCACAATCGATGGTAAAAATACCAGTTGAATCACAATACCTGGTAATGCTGTCACAAATGCTGCGGATATAAATACCTGTAAAGAGTACTTACCAGCCGCAAAAATCAAACCATTCAATATTCCATAAAACAACCGGCCTGAAATCATGGCAATGATCAATTGCACATAAGTACTTGTTAATTCATTTTTCAAATGTACTTTCTTTGACATCCATCCTGTCATAAAGCCATACATTGCTAATTCACAAATCATCCCCGGAAGGATTGGCGCAGATGGCATTCCAGTTAAAACACTGGATAAAACAGGCACCAGCAACCCACATAATAAACCATAATAAGACCCACACAACAGTCCACATAACAAGACTGGAATATGCATTGGTAAAAAGATACTTCCCGCATTTGGTATCACATGTAATGCCATTGGCAAAATCAGTCCTATCGCAATACATAATGCACAGAATACCATATTTCGAATATTTTTCGTCATAATCATCGCTCCTCTTTTCTTTAAGTATAAAGTAAATCACAATCTATGTAAATCATTTTACAATTGCTTCCATAGTGTAACAGTTGAAGTGCACTCCAAGTCAAGTAAAAAATATTTTTTTAAATTCCTTGACCTGGAGTTTACTCCAGGTGTTAAGCTTAATACAGACAGATATATACCACAAAAGGCTTCTATGAATATCTGTTTTTACATATTCTATTTAAGGATACCTTCACAATTATACATAGAAAATCATGTTATAATAGCTATGCGAAAGGAAGTGATGTTATTTGAAACGTAAATTCTTTATATTTATGATGATCCTGATCATTGTGATACCCTGCTTTTTCTTATGGCGGCAGCATTGTCGTAACTATACGCTTCAATATACAACACCTTCTTCTCAAGCAGGGATGCCTGATCAATTGCGTGTGGCAACCTATAATGTAAAATTATTAAATCATGGAGAGGATTTAGATAAGTTCGCCAAGGAAATCAAAGCTCTACAGCCTGATATCTTATGCCTTCAGGAAGTAGATCAAAATGCTTTACGCAGTGGCAATATGGATATGGTAAAAGAAATGGCAGAAGCATGTGACATGCCTTACTATCATTTTTTTCAAACGATGTGGATCATCGATGGATACTATGGCATTGGGATTTTAAGTCGCTATCCAATCACAGAAGTATCCTCTACACAATTACCCAATGAATTATTAAAAGAACCAAGAGTATTAGGAAAAGCAAAAGTGGAAATTCATCATCGTATCATTCAAGTCTATCTTTCTCATTTAAGTTTTAAAGAGCGTGAAGCCAGAAAAAAACAGATTGCATTTATTTCCAAGGAAATACAAAATACGACAGATACTTTGTTTCTGGGTGATTTCAATACTTTCCAAGAATCTGATTTCTTTTCCATAGATGGTATGCAGGCAGTAAATCATTTTAAAAATCCTTTCATCACCTTTCGGGATTTTGGTTTTCCAGACAATATATATTATTCCAATAACTTTACGCTAACACATGCGGATACCATTCCCTCCTCATTCTCTGACCACAACATATTATACTGCGATTTAAAAATAAAGGAGTGATCTATATGACAATTGCAGAAGTAAGTAAATTAGTTGATTTATCAAATGACACCCTGCGTTATTATGAACGTATCGGACTAATTCCACCTGTTCACCGTAATAAAAGCGGTATCCGTGATTATGATGAAGAAGATATTCGATGGGTAGAATTTATTAAATGTATGCGTAGTGCTGGCTTACCAATTGAAGCATTGATTGAATATGTTAGCTTATTTCGACAAGGGGATGACACTGCGGATGCTAGAAAAGCGTTACTGATAGAACAGCGTTCCCTGTTAATTAAACGTATGGAAGATATGCAGGCTACCCTTGATCGTTTAGATAAAAAAATTGAACATTATGAACATATCACAGCGATAGAAAAAAGCTTAAAATAAAGGTACGAGTAGAATTTTCGTACCTTTATCTTTAAATATTCAAATATGCTATAACCTGAGCTAATGAACCTGCATCTGTATCAAGACCACTTTCATCACCAATTTGATAATCTTTTACAAGATAGGTTGGTATTTGTAAAGAGGATGCTGGAACAATATCTTCTTTTACATCATTTCCAATCATCACACATTCTGCAGGCTGTAAATTACAGTTCTCTAGAATTTCTTTATAATAATCAGGATTTGGTTTACAATAATGAGATATTTCATATGTCGTGATATAATCAAAATCATCCTGTGTTAAATCAATCCAGCTTAATCTAGATAAAACAGCTTCTCTTGGAAAGATTGGATTGGTAGCAAGAATTACCTTATGCCCTGCCTGTTTCACTTTTTCCACAATATCCTTAGCGATATGAGAAGGTGCTGTGGCAGCTTTCGCATCATGAAATTCATTCTGATAAAATCCTAATAATAAAGTATTTAACTGTGCTCGATCATGGTTCAGATCACTTGCCATCACCTGATCAAAACCTTTCCAGAAGGCTTCTTCATTACTTTTGGTACCATTATTTCCAACCATATGTTTTAAGCCATTCCAAACACCTTTGATGGCTTTTTCTCCATCATAGCCAAGTTCATAAAACTTTTTGCCCAACAATTTCAGATAACATTTTGTGAAATAATCGTTATCCATTGGCAATAAAGTACCATCTAAATCAAATAATACTGCTTTTACCATGTTAATTCCTCCATACATATAGAGATAAGGATATCACTTTTTCCTAATTTTCGCAATGTGGTTTAAGCGATATAAGTATCTACAAATTTTAAAATACGTGTTTCTGTCTGCGTAAAAACTTCTTCAGGAATTTCTTTTACGCTTTTTTTCTTTTCCTGATAATAAACACCACGTAAATTACCACGGATGAAATATCCTTTATATGAAAACATGAATTTAGCATAAATCCCTGTTTGACCGTTTTCCTCCACACCTTTATAAATCACTTTGATGATTTTACCATCATGCTCTAACTGTTTACGTATCGTTTTTTCTCTAGGCTTCTTATTATGAAACATCAAGCGTTGACGCTCTTTTGTGATTTTTACACGTATGCCATTAACTGAAAACTCTAAAATATGATTATCTTGTAGAAGTTTTGAAGAGATACTACATTCATTTGCATGTCTTTCAAACATTTGTTTATTCAAAGGATAATCGGCATAAGAAAAAGTCTGAGCACATGCGATCTCAGTAGTTTTTGTTCTGGTAATTTCAAAGCATCCAACACCTGCTAATAAAATAATCATGAACCAAATCAAATACTTCTTTTTCATTACAAACCACCCTTCACTATATAATCATAACATACTTTTGATATATAAATGGTATAAAATAACAAAACTGTCATTTATTTTTTTACAACCCTGTATTTTTACTATTTTAGACAAATTAAAAAAAGTGTATAGATGAATTTGAATGTAAGCGCATAGCATTTATTGACTGTTGGTCATTTTTGCAATATCCTAAAGTACGTCAAGAAAATGACTGTTAGTCAATTTAAAGAGGTGATTCGTATATGCAAAGTAAGGTTTCGTTAAATAAAACGGAAAAGAAAAGACGCATAGAAGAAGCTGCAATCAATTTGTTTGAACATGATGACTTCAATAAAATTTCTATTGATCAAATCGTCAAAAAAGCCAGAGTTGCGAAAGGTACTTTCTATTTATATTTCAAAGATAAAGTACAGCTAACCAACCATCTGATTATCAAATACAGTTCCCTGCTGATTGATGAAGCTTTAGAAAAAGCCAAAGAGGCGAATATTGATGATCGTGTAGAAGAATTGATTTTCCTGATTGATTATGTTGTGGAATTTTTTAAGAAGAATCCCGCAAGAATCAAGGTCATACAGAAAAATCTATCTTGGAGTCTTATCTCTGACAAATTAAAAGACAGTGACACCTATGAAGTCAGCAATCATTTAGAATGCTACAGTGATTTTCTGGTCAGTCTTGGTTATACCAAAGACGAAGCATTTCAACTGATATTCATGATCATAGAACTGGTATCCACCCTTTGCTATTCCAGCATCGTGTTAAAACAGCCAGATGATATCGATCATGTGAAACCATTGCTTTACGATACCATTCGTAAAATGATTCAAAGATAAAGGAGGAGAAATGATGAAAAGCAAATTAAGTCAATTCATCGTAAAAAAGCGTAATCTGATTCTTGTAATCGCCATTTTACTGCTGATTCCAAGTGCAATCGGATACGCCAGAACCAAAGTCAATTATGACTTATTAAGTTATCTGCCTGCGGATGCAGAATCCATGATTGGACAAAAATCCTTAGGAGATGATTTCCAGTTAGCAAGTACAGGTATGCTGGTTGTTGAAAATATGCCAGATAAAAATGTTGAGAATTTAAAAAAACAAATTGAAAAAATTGATGGTGTGAAAGATGTATTATGGCGTGGAGATGTCTTAGATATCGCTATACCAAAAGAAGTACTTCCCAAAGATATAAAAGAAATGCTGTATTCTGATAAAGGAACCTTAATGATTATCACCTTTGAAGAAGACAGTGCTTCTGAAAGAACCATGAATGCGATTCATGAAATCAAAGGATATAGCGAAAAAGAATGTTACCTTGGCGGATTCTCAGCTGTATCTGAAGATATCAAAGACTTATCAGAAAAAGAAACCCCATTATATGGAATAACCGCAATTATCTTATGTATGATTGTTTTATTTATGGGACTTGAATCAACGATAGCTCCTTTCATCTTCGTTGCTGGTATAGCCTTCCCTGTTGCATATAACTTTGGTACCAACGTATTTTTAGGGGAGATATCTTATATTACCAAAGCACTTGCCTTAGTCTTGCAGCTTGGTGTAACAATGGACTACTCCATCTTCCTGTTGCATCGATACCAAGAAGAAAAGAAGAAAACAGATGATCGTGATGAAGCAATGTCAAATGCCATTCAGGCAACATTTACCTCTATCACTTCCTCATCCATCACAACCATTGCCGGTTTCTTAGCATTATGTGCAATGCAGTTAACCCTTGGTAAAGATATTGGTATCGTTATGGCAAAAGGCGTTATATTTGGCGTATTGTCCACAATCATCATTCTGCCATCCTTATTGATGCGCTTTGATAAATATATTGAAAAATGGAAACACCCAATCATCTTAAAAGAACCAAAGATGTTACCAGGTTTCCTTACAAAACACTATAAATCCATTTTGGTCATCTTCTTAGTTTTATTTATTCCTATGGGTTACGCACAAAATCATACAAGTGTTTACTATGATCTAAGTGCAAATATGCCACAAGATTTCGCAAGTATTATTGGCACAAATAAATTAAAAGATCAATTCCATATGACAACGACCCACTTCTTGCTGGTAGATGAAAATCTGGAGAGTTATAAGATCAAAGATATCTGCGATCAGGTAGAACAATTAGATGGGGTATACAATGTTGTATCCTACGAAAGTCTGATTGGTGGAGGTATTCCTCAACAATTTGAACCAGATGCTATCAAAGATATATTAAATAACGGTGGTAAGAAAATGATATTGGTAAACTCTACGTATACTGCCGCAACAGATGAAGAAAATGAGCAATTAGACAAGATTGATCAGATTATGCATCAATATGATAAACATGCGGTTATCGCTGGTGAAGGCTCCTTAACAAGAGATTTGATTACAACAACCGATATCGACTTTAAGATGGTAAACATCTTATCTGTTTTAGCAATCTTCTTAATTATTGTCATTACCTTTAAATCATTTGCATTACCGGTTATTCTGGTCGCTTCCATAGAATTTGCTATTTGTATCAATATGGGTATTCCATATTTCACAGGAAGTGTGCTGCCATTCATAGCTAGTATTGTCATTGGCACTATCCAATTAGGAGCTACCGTCGATTATGCAATTTTAATGACCACCCGATACAAAGAAGAACTATTAAATGGTAAATCCGTCATAGAAGCCGCAAAAGAAGCTGCCGCAAAATCTGCGCCAAGTATCATCACATCTGGTTTATCCTTCTTTGCTGCATGTATTGGGGTATCCTTTATTGCGAAAATGGACTTGATCAAGAGTTTATGTACCTTGATTTCACGAGGCGCAATTATTTCTATGCTGGTCATCTTGCTGGTACTTCCTGCATTATTGATCGTATGTCACAAATTTATTGAAAAAACAACAAAAGACTGGCCAAAAGCCAATTTAAAATAAGAGAGGTAGAGGAAAATGAAGAAAAATGTAAAAGTATTAACTTGTACAATGTTAAGTATGATGCTGGCAAACTCTGGTCTTGCTGTCTACGCAAAAGATGGTGATGATACAGATACTACAAAAGATGAAACCATCTATGCGATTCTAAACAGTGATGGCACTGTGGAAGAACAAATTGTCAGCAGCTGGCTGCACAATGATCATGGAATCAAGAATATTAAAGAAAATCTGGATATCAAAGATGTTAAGAATGTAAAAAGTGATGAGAAGCCAAATATTTCTGGAAATACCTATACATGGGATTCAGAAAGCAACGATATCTATTATGAAGGAACTACAACGAAAAAACTGCCTGTAAACGTAAACGTCACTTACAAATTAGATGGCAAAGAAATCAAAGGTAAAGATTTAATTGGAAAAAGTGGAAAACTAGAAATCCATATCCAAATGAAAAATACACAGACAAAAGTAGTAAATATCAATGGGAAAAATACTAATATTCACCCTTTATATGTAGGTGCAGGGGTTGTTGATTTAAGTAGTGACCATTTCAAAAATGTAAAAATTAATCATGGAACTGTTTTATCTGAAGGTAATAATCAGGTAGTAGGTTTTGTAAGCATTCCTGGTCTTGAAGATACTTTAAAAAGTAGCAATATTGATCCTGAAGCTGTAAATTATAGTGATGAATATGTTATCGAATGTGAAACAAACGATTTTGAACTAGGACCAATTATGGTAACTTTCACACCAGAAGTTCCTTTAGATAAATTGAAAGATATTGATTCTTTTGATGATTTAACAAAAGGTTTAAATGACTTAACAAGTGCAAGTGAACAGCTGTTAGATGGTACAACACAGCTTGCGGATGGTACAAATACGTTCAATTCCAAGATGAAAGAATTAGTAGATGGTGTCCCTACCCTGACAAATGGTGTGGATACATTGAAAAATGGTACAGGACAGCTGGTTAGTGGTTCTACTGCATTATCTTCTAATTTAAATGTGTTACAGAATGGATTATCACAGGCAAAGGAAGGCACATCTGCCTTGGTGAGTGCAACTGGTTCTATGAATGAGCTGGTGGATGGAATCAAACAAGTCAATGGCGGAAATACTGCTTTGGCAGCTGGTTTAAAAGATGGTAGTGCTCAATTAAACAGTTTATTAACAAGTGATATTTATCAATCAGTAGCAAGCAGCTTATCTGGTTTACCAGATGAAATAAATAGCTTGGAAGCTGGTTTATCCCAGTTAGCAAATGGTGTTGGACAACTACAAGCTGGATTAAGTACCGTAGATGCTAATGGAAACAAAACAGATTTGGCTGTTGCAGAAGAAACTGTAAATCAAGTCGCTGCGCAATACGCTCAAGCTTGTGAACTTGATGCTAATAGCCAAGAATGTGGTATTTATAAATCATTAAAAGGTGTTACCGGTGCTTTAGATAATACAAGAGATGGAGTCAATACATTAGCAGAAGGTGTACAAGGATTAGCATCTAAACAGCAAGAATTGGAAAATTTAAAATCACTAGCAACAAATGCCTCAGGTTTATTAAGTAAGGTAAATGATCTTTCTAACAATCTGAATACAGCTGCTCAATCTGCAGAAACTTTAGCTGCCGGCACAAATCAATTAAATGAAAAAGCTGGTGCATTGTTACAATTAAATCCTTCTTTACAAAAACTAGATGGTGCTTTAGGACAATTACAGAATGGTTCTTCTCAATTATATACAGGCAGCCAGACATTAACACAAGGTATTCAAAGTGCAGATCAAGGTGTTGCACAGTTACAGGGTGGTGCGAAAACAATAACAAATGGTGCTGGACAGTTATATGATGCAAGCAGCTTATTGGCAAGTAAAACAAAAGAATTAAACAATGGTATGAGTACATTCAAAACAAGTGGTATTGATGAAATGAACCGCCGTGTAACTTTAACAGTTGATGATATTAATCAGATTCTTGCGATCAAAGATGAAATCATCAAAGAAAATGAAACACAACATACCTTTACAGGCGCTCCAGAAAACAGTGAATCAAAAGTAAAATTCATTTATAAAACTGAAGAATTGGAAAAAACAAAAAAAGCTGATACAGAAAAAACCACAACAACAGAAAGTAAAAAAGAAAACTTCCTTGATAAAATCGGCGATTTCTTTAAAAATCTATTCTAAACATTAGACACAGAAGTTAAAAAGCTTCTGTGTTTTTTTTCGCAAAAGATATCTTGTCAACAAAAGATAGCATGATATAATTAACCTACCATAACAAGGAGGTACCTCATGGCTAAACAACAATATATTTGTCCAAAATGTGGCAATACGCACTATGAAAGTGATCAGTTTCAAGCAACTGGAGGAAATTTTTCAAAAATATTTGACGTACAAAACAAAAAATTTGTGACAATTTCTTGTACAAGATGTGGTTATACGGAATTATATAAACGTGAAACTGATGCAGGTTGGAATATTTTAGACTTTTTGACAAACTAAAAGGGCATATGCCCTTTTTCATTGATAAATCGCAGTATCATCATTTGTTTCTTCCAATAACTCTCTAGCCTTTTGAAACTTTAAAACCCATGGTATGAGCTGTAATAAAAAAATTGAAAACGCTAAAACTTGAAAATGCTTTGTATAAACAGAAAAAACATTACAGATGAAAGGAAACATTGGTAAAAATGCACTCGCCTCGATCATTAGTAATATCGCTGCTATTTTTATTTTAGAATATTTTTTTACTATTTTTCTTGCATCCGCAATATTTATGTGTAATACATAATGAATTATAAGAAAAATTACTGCTGGAAAAATAATAGATAATGCTTCCGTAATCTGCCATAGTACTACATAATAAAATATCAGCATCTTTTTCTCCTTTTCAAAAAACGCCATGGAAATAATCCAATGGCGTTTTATTTTATTGTTTTAATTCAACCAGTTTTCGATTGATTTTTAAATAAACTCTGCTATAGATTGCGAAAATCAACAAAATGATAATGCTGATTGTGATACTAATAATCAAAAATATAGAATCTACACGTCCTGTTTTTGAGTTTAAGAAGAATAAGAACACACCCATACATACAAGACATGCAATCATCATCGCAAGCAGAGAACGCCAGGAACTCAGCAAACGACTATATAATGCTACACGTGATACACGGTCACTAAAAATATGTGGTTCTATTTCATCTTCTTTGACTTCTGTACGGAAATAATTCCACATACCATCAAATTCACCTTTTTCACTATAGATTTTTTCCCAGCCAGCATCTTTATAATTGGTTTCATAACGAGAACCTTCTCGTTTATCTTTTTCATAATATCCTAAATGATAGAAGTAATTTTTACTTTCACCAGTCTGGAAAACATATTGAATTCCAGCTTTCTTTACGAAATGCATCCCTTTTAATGACATTTCATGCAGATATTTAGCTTCTTCTTCCATATCGGACACAAAAAATAATTTATATTTTTTGACTTCTCCTGGAGCTAATACAACCTTTTCAGGCTTAAATTCATCCTTTTCTGCTTTCTTTTCTTTGAGCTGTGTGTGAACTTTTTTCACAACAGCGCCGCCTTTTTCTTTGATCTGGTCAACAGAAACAACCGGTTTCTTTCCTGATGCTTCTCTATTTTTGACCCATGTTTCTTTTTTCTCTAACAGGTCTTTACCTGCAGCTGCTGTTTTATTTTTCAATAATGATGCTTTTTCTTTCACTGATTTTAAAGCATCATTCACTTTTGCTTTATTTTTTTCTGATTTTATTTGTGTATTCGTGACTTCCTGAACTGGTTCCTGTTTTTCATCATCAGCATCGTCCAGTAGTTGTGTTTCTGCTCTTAATTCTTCTATTAATGTATCGCCATCCACAAGTTCTTCTGTGAACTGATCCTTCTCTAATTCATTTTTATTCATAACAGGACCTCCTAAATCGTACCTTTTAAATTTATCATGTAAAAGTTTTGATGTCAATGATTAAAAAGTCCTTATTCATACGTTCATAGTATTATTTTCATTCTTTTTAAAGCATTGATTTTCAAACATTCTTAGATTAGAATATCTTACCTTGTTGTATTTTTTAGTGCAAAAGGCATTCCTATTAAAGACCACATCAGCATTTTAAGAAATGATCCTCTATTATCTTCTCCTATATAAAACGTTTTCTTATATTCAGGAAAATCTTTTTCTTAATAACCTTTTTCTTTTATTTTCCTGTCCAGTGTAAAACGCGAACACATAACATGCCTTTTTAAGTAAATCGTGGGGAGGGTCCATCTTGGTCCGCCAACCTTATTAAGATGGTAGAACAAACCTTGCCTTTTATATTCCCCTCATCTGCAACAAAAAAGACCTTTGCAGGTCTTTGTATAAGTTTAATTTTAATGGAGCAGATGAGGGGAATTGAACCCCCGTATCAGCCTTGGCAAGGCTGTGTTCTACCATTGAACTACATCTGCATGGCGGTCCAGATGGGACTCGAACCCACGATCTCCTCCGTGACAGGGAGGCATGTTAACCACTACACCACTGGACCATCATTTAGTTTTTCGTTCACGCCTTATTTCCTTAGCGCTCGTATATAATACCATGGGTTTAAAATTTTGACAACCCCTTTTTTGAAATTTTTTTAAATTTTTTTGATTTTTTATTTTTGTTCAATCATAGACACGAAAACGATGGATTAATCACATTGTGAAAAATTGTCTTTCCTTCATCTAAGGCATATTTTTTGCGATAAGCAAAAAATGGTTGCATGTGATTGATTTTCAACTTTATGTATATAGCAACAAATTCTAAAGAAACCTATATACAAAAAAAACTGCCAAAATTGTATGTTTTATGAACTACATATAGGTTTTTTTAATTTTTTTTACGATTTTTTAGGATTTTCAGAATTTTTTACGTATGTATATAAGTGTAAGGAGGTGAATCTAATGTATCTAACGATCAAGACAAATTTAAAAATTACCCCATGGGCCATGGATGTTATTCAACGATATGGAATTATCTATCATAAAGAATTTGAGCGATTAATTCATCTATATCAACAAGCCGGCAAAATCATTTTCATAGGATATCGTGAAATCAATAGCGAAATTGCATTTCATTCTAAAGAACAATTAATACGCCTTGCGCAAACATTCTATGAGATACGTAAAAAACATGCTACTGCACAATATCATCGATTATTTGTACTATCGGCCAGATCATTTCAATTGAAAGATGATGAAGTACTTATGGAATTTGGCAGAGGCTTTATGAAATATCCATTGCGATGCACAATTCTTTTGAATGATCATCAAAAACAAATGCTGCGACAACACGAAGTTCTGCGCATGGATGTCTGTAAGGAAAACAAATATTACGTTGTACGCTTTATTCTCAAAACTGAAAGTATCTTGTCACAACACACACAGGAAAATGAAATTTCCATGGGAATTGATCTTGGGATGAAATGTCCTGCCGTATGTTATACAAGTGATGGAAAAATTAAATTTGTAGGAAATGGAAGGCAAATGAAATATGAATTTCGCAGAATCAATTTACGATATCGTAAACTGCAAAAATCAAACAATCCTGTAAAACTAAAAAATTATGGACACAAATTACATAACTACAAAAAGCATATCGATCATTGTATATCAAAAGATATTGTAATGTATGCAAAGCAACAAAATGTCACTGTTATTCGTTTAGAAAAATTGTTAAATCTTCAACAGAAATTCCATCGACACGATATGATTTGCTGGTCCTATCAGCGATTAGCTAATTACATTGAATATAAAGCCAATCTAGAAGGAATTCGCGTTGAATATGTAAATCCCCTTATCTGACAACAAAAAGATGCCCCAAATGCGGCAAAATCAATAATGTCAAAGGTCGTGATTACATTTGCAACTGTGGTTTTCACAAACACCGTGATTTAGTCGGTGCCATGAATATTCTTCATGCACCTAAGGCCTGATGGCCTGCCCCAAAAGCTAATATGCTCTGTTTGGGGATTGGTTAGTACGCACCTGAGTTCACGCGTGGCTCATAAAAAGCGTTCCGGGGTTTGAACTCATGTGCTTCGGCACGGTGAAGATTTCATCTTCACTAACACAGAGCTGCCATTTTTAAAACGGCAGCTCTGATGTATTTATTTTAAAATTGATTTTATTGTTTATAACAGCGATACAAAAACAGGTATTGCTGAAGTCAACAGGGCGCGAAACGTTTTAAGGTGCGAGAGATTGTACGTTTGTTACTCCGCATGAAAAAAACATCCTTGCGGATGTTATTTGTTCATTGGCGGAGTAGGAGAGATTTGAACTCTCGCGCCAGTTTCCCGACCTATACCCTTAGCAGGGGCACCTCTTCAGCCTCTTGAGTACTACTCCAGTGTTGACCAGTAGAGCAACGACAAAACGTCTGATTTCCTACTGCCATAAAAGTATAACATAGACATTTTTAAAAGTCTAGCTTAATTTTCAATAAATCGCAAAAAAATATGATTCGAATATGATAATGTCTTAATGAAACCAAATTGATTTTGTCTTTAAA
>OGXN01001347.1_pt1 | contig 23835 bp, 28 predicted proteins | sample 1576281 | NCBI WGS metagenome assembly OGXN01 (sample SAMEA3541494, study PRJEB24748) | human gut metagenome | biome: human gut; feature: human-associated habitat; material: faeces | place: China | collected 2012
ATTCACTACTGGATTCCGAAGATGACTCGCTGGACGACTCCGACGAAGATTCACTGCTCGATTCCGAAGAAGACTCGCTGGATGACTCCGACGAAGATTCACTACTCGATTCAGAGGAAGACGAACTGGACGGCCACCATCCCGAAGGGGAATAGCTGCTGGATGTCCCGGAAGGGCCTTCAGGTTTTGGTTTGTCAGGATCGGGGTTTTCGGGAGTTTCCGGGCCGGTCTCTTCAGATTCCTCTTCCGAGGAGGACTTGTCCCATTCATACTCATTTCCCCCGCCTTGGGAGGGATTGGAAGAAGAGGAGGAATCAAAGATTTCTTCTTCGGAAAGGCTGGAAGAGGAGGAGGAATCCTCGTCTTCGTCAGACTGTATGTTGTTATAGTTCATAACTATATTTTATGTATTGGGTTAGGTAGGAGCCTTTGCTCCATGGTTTGTTTTTTCCCTGAAGGCATATCCTTCAAGGGAAATCTGTCGCGTGGGGATTTCCCCGCCTCCAGGCTTTCACCCGAAAAATTCTAAAAATCGCACATCACACCTTTCTACAACTTGGACCACTGGTCTCTGTACACATCCCGGTAATCGGAGATCACCCCGGCAAACCAGTCCTTCTGCACAATCACCTGTTCCGGTTCCCCCAGATAGGCGCCCCACCAGGAGTAGGACGAGCAGGACATGACAAGTTCCTGCATCCCGCTCATACTGCGTAGTGCGCCCAGCGTATCCTCCTCATTGAGTACCAGCTCAAATCTCCGTCCAGCGGGAAGACCGCGCACCAGTTGGAGAGCCTGAAGGGGATTGTCGGAAAAAATGTGCAATACCCGTATATGCTTTGAGAGGCGTTCCAAGGCTTTCTCCAGAAATCCGGCATCCGGCGAGCGGAACTGATGGGACTTGGCCAGATAGTCACCCATCCGCACATGGACGCCGGCCTCGCCCACCCTTCGGGGAGCCTTCAGACGGGCATACAAAGCCCGGATTTCTGCGGAAAAATCGTCAAAATACTTGTCGCTCTGGAAATACCCGTTGAGCCTCCCCTGTCTGATTTTCCCCGGAATAGGGGAATAGGAGAAGCAGGGTTCGTTGTACGTGACCGGGCCGGAGTACCCGCCGTCCGGGCAGACGGCGGCATGGGAGCCGAGCAATTCATATAACCGGCTGGACTGCGGTTCACTCCGCCACGGCACGCGGCATTCCAGCCCGTGCCGCAGGGCATGGGCGTAAGCGGCAGCTATTTGGAAAAGCCGGTTGCCCGTCCGTGATCCACTGCAAAAAAACGGAGAAACATACCACTCATTTTCCGGATTGTGTCCTGCTGAAGTCAGTGCCCGTGAATCCGTCGCTTTCACAGAATGGCAAGGCAGGAGGGGAACCCCTCTGGGTTTCCTGGCTTCCAGGCACACCGTCCCCAGAAGCAGGAAAGGATCTTCCGGAGGGGCCTCCTTCCGCTCCAGCCCTTGAAAATCGGGATCGTCCGACTGGCCCGGCTCATGAACCGACACGTCAAACCCCGCCAGTTTCAGGAAAGCAGCCAGAGAAGCGCCTGTCCAGAAGGAGCATGCTCCGTCATGTCCGGTCAGAGCCTCAAGCTCCCATCCCGGACCGCCGTCCACGCCTGTCTGTTGCCGGCGGAACGGTTCGTAGTTCAGACTCACTCCGGCGGCATGGCGTACCCGGTCGGTCACAGCCAGGCGCAGAGCACCATCAGGACGGAGCGTTCTCCACACTTCGCGCAGGAACCGGTACAAGGCCCTCGGGGAAATGTATTCGGCCACATGCTCCAGATAATAGAACTTGACTGAGCCGTCCTTCCAGGGCAGCGGGCGGGTGATGTCATAGCGGGGAAGGTCGAGATTCAACCAGCCGGGCAGCAGCCGGCTCCCGCAGCCCAGATGCAGCCGTTCCATCCGGTCGGGTTCGTCCGCCAAAACGGCGGTCTTTTTTTTATCCGCACCATCCCCGCGAAAATCAAAAACCGTCCCGCCAGAACCGCTGTCCCTGTCTTCCTCCGGAATTTCCATTTCAAGGGATGCTCCCGAAAAACTCCTTCCGTTCCGTATGAGCTGTTCCTCTCCCCATGACTTCCAGCGCAAAGTCAGAATTCCATCGGCAGCCACAGACCACCATCCGTAACAGGGAGTCGAGCGGCGTCGGAAAATGCCCTCTTTGTAAAAAAATAGCTCATCCTTCCAGTGCTTATGCTCCGCATGGCAAACCGTATCCGGTTTCCTGTGGCGCAGCAGCTCCAGGGTGTGCATCAGCTCCGGAGAGCACCAGTGCGCGCTCACCATATCATTGTCCGGCGCGGGGTAGTGTGTGTTGGACATGTAAAGCCGGAGCGTAGAGTGAGGGACAGCCCCGGCCTCCAGAGCCAGTTTCCCGAAAATCAGGTCCTCCGCCCCGGTGGGGGGCACATCCCTTCCGGCTGCGATTTTCTCCACAATCTCCCGTTTGAGAAGATACCCGGCTCCGCCGCTCGGAGCTCCCCGCCGCTTCAAAAGAGCATCACCCACAATTCCGTACTGCGGATCGGCCAGTTCCGGCAAACGGGACAGATCCAGATACGTGTCCTCGTCACACTTGAACAGCCAGTCAAACTCGTAATGCTCCAGCGCATAGCGGAAAAACGCCAGCACCTTCGCCGGAAGACAGGCATACGAATCCGGAGCGTCAAGCCCTATGGTATCTTCCCGTTCCCTTTCCGGCACATCTCCGCCAAGGAAAAACAGGCACTCTACCCCTTCCTGCGGATGCTTCAGCCAGGTTTCACGCACCGCCCGGCGGCGTTCATAATACCCGTGCGCAGAGCAAATCCCCACCAGGATGCGAACCTTCTTGCGTTCGGCATTTCCCCTCTGAGCCGGCCTCATGCCGTACTTCTCCATAAGCTGGGTAATGACGCTCTCCGGGTGCAGGCGTTCCAGCAAGCCCGGATAACGCCGCAGCATTTCAGACCATAAGTGCAGCCCCCAGGTATTCTCCCTGTCAAACTGGTCAAGGGAAACGCTGCCGTCATAAAAATCCGTCCATCGCATATAGGGGAGCGGATAAACGCTCAGGCCCGGAGCCGTTTTTCCTGTCAAACCATAGTGGGCTATGGCTCGGGAAAAAGCACCCGGACCGGCTATTCCCCAGTCCGCTTCCCTGCGTCTGTCACGTACATCGGACATTTCCCTGAGAAATCTTGCCTTTGCGGCAAGTGTCTCTTCACTGTCCCAGGGCATGGGAGACGCCGGGTCTTGCGCTAATTCCCGCAAATTGATGATGAGCGGATGTTCAGCGGGAAATCCGAAGGCTGCCGTACCGATGACGCCCGGATTTTCCTCCGCAAACCATGGAAACGTGTCAGGCATATTCGGCGTCAGGCAAATCACATCCAGATCACACCAGAAGCCGCCTTCCCGGCTCATCCATGCATAACGGAACCAGTCGGAAAAAGGAGCCATGCTCCCGTTCTTATGGGTAAATATACACTCGGCGGGAAGAATCTCCCTTGCGTCCCTCACCCGTACTCCCTCCGGCACATTGTCGTACCGGCAGTAGGTGAACAGTTGAAAATCAATCCCATTCGCCACATGGGAACGAAGACTCAATTCGGCAAGGAGGGGAAGGGAGTCGCCCACCCATAACCCGCTTGCCTGACGACGGTTTTCGATAGAAGGATTCATAAAAATAAAAAATAAGAAGGGAAAAACACTCCGGCTTACTCCGGCAGATTCGCCATTGTCTCGAACACTTCCTCCCAGCTCTCCATGGAGGCCGCAAGCCCTCCCAGATTCAGGCAGCGTTCCCGCGCCGCCTCCGCCATGTCCTCGCGCAGGCGGGGTTCGTAAGCCATCTTGGAGGCATAAAAAATGAAATCCCTCTCATGATCGCAAAGCCATCCCGTCTTCCCGTGTTCCACCATCTGCCGCCAGCCGCCCCGGTTGTCCACAATCAGCACGCTGCCGGAGGCCATCGCCTCAAAGCCCACACGCGGCCAGTTCTCCGTCGTGTCCGTCGGCTGGAGTACGATCTTGCAGTGCCGGTAGAACTCCTGCTGGCTTACCACCTTCTGGTTGGCCGCCGTCCTGATCCAGGAATACGGCTTGCCGATCTTCTGCCGGCTTCTCTGCCCGAACCCGAGAAACAAGGCTCGCTTGAATACCGGAGCCACAAAATACTCATAAATTCGCAGCGTATTCCTCGCAAACTTATCCGCGTCCTGACGCGAAATCCGGCCGCAGCCGAAAAACTCGTCGGCCCGTTCGTAAATAAACGGAAAGGATTCGTTGTGGAAATATGGCTTGAACGTCATGAACCTGATCGCCGGATCATCATTCAGAGACTTGAGCACCGGCATATTCTTCTGCCTGACCTCCTCGTTCTGGTACAAAAACAGGGCAATCTGCCCCTCCGCCATCCTCTGCCGCTCCTTCTGGAAAAGCCAGGTCATGCAGTTGACGAATACCGTCCTCTTCGTGCGTTTCCTGATTTCGGGCAGGTTCTCCAGAAACTCCGCGTTGCAGAAGGAGATAATCACATCCTCCGCTTCCAGGGCCGACCAGTCGCCGGGAGCATGGACAGTCACGCCGCGTGCCGCCATCTCCAACAACATGGTCTCCTGTCCGAACCCATCCCCGGTAGGGATCAGGTGAACCTCCATTCCCATCTGCCGCCACACAATGATCTGGTGGTGCAGTTCCGTTCCCGCTCCCCCGTAATAACCGGGGAATCCATTGATAAAAAGACGCTTTAATGTTCTGCTCATAAAATAATAAATGATGATTGTTTTTGTGCCGGGAGAGGCGCTCGGAGAGAAACATCCATCATCAGAAATCCCCCGGGAGCGCCCCTCCCTTTTGCCTCCTTCCGTCCCGCCGCACAGCATCGGCAGCAGAGGAGACGTCTTCATCCTTCACACCATTCCATTCACCCGGCAACTGTGAAAATTCCATTCACGGTGCTATAGCTCACCCACTCCCGGAAATCGTTTCCCGTACCCCATCGCTTTGGCCCATTCTCCTTTTTCCGCCCCGGTAAAAGCTTCAAAACCTCAACCCGTCATCTTTTTCAGTCTCCATTTATCTCATCGTTTCCCATTCGGAAAACCTGGCAAAAAGAAAACATTTCTTTAACTTTCAAACAGATAGAATGGCCTCTTGTAAAATTTCAGACACTATCACACAAACTGGTTTCCTCATGCAGAAAAAGCAGCCTGGAACTCATGGAAGAACAAAAATGGAAAAGCCACGTGGAAATCCTCGGCTTTAAACATTCCTTCAGCTACCATGGCCTTTTCCTGACCCTTCCTGACGTCGTCATGAAAATCAACGCCTTTCAGGACCAATGGAATCTCTACACCACTTCTCCGGAACAGGTCACTAACCTCGCTCAAGCGGAAAAACACGCGCGGGAACTCTTCTCATTACGACCATGGAAACGGAAAAAGAAATGAAACTTATCCCCGTTATCCAGGCTTCCCTCAAACACTCTTCCCTGTCTCGGACATGTGGGAACATGCTGCAATCATCCTTCATGGATGCAGGGCAGACCGGGCTCGAACTGGACCTCTAATTCCAGCTCTGGTCCCTGACATATTCCCTGAAACCACAGCTCCCGTCCCGTTCACGACCATCGGAAAAAACCATCTGCTGAAAAATTCGAAAAGCTCCGGCGCCTTCCTTACGCCGGAGCTTTTTCTGAATTCACTGATTAGGATCCCTCTTCCCCGATTATCCCGTCCGCCTGAACCCTGTACCGGCAACATTCGCCGTCAGGTCCGGGCTGTCGCAGATCTTCAAAAAGCATATCAATCATCTTTCGGAACGCCTCCGGCCTTCGGCGCAGGAAGGTCGGAGCCTGAAGATGCACTTCTTCATGAACGGCCTCTCTTCCCAGAAAAACGGTAAAAACCTTGTGCAAGAAAGGCTCCACTCGCCGGGTCCTCCCCCTGTCCAGACGATACAGGTCGCTCTCCGCATGAAACGCATACCCCCGGACGCCCAGCCCCAGCCGCCGTTCCTCCTGCCACAACTTTACGGCATCCCCGTAACGATGAAAAAGCAGGTCAAAGCCCCCTTTCCTGTAGCATTCCACCATCTCCTGCGGCCAGAACAACCCCGTTCTCAGCTCCGGCTCAGACGAGTTGCCCGTCCACGGACAGCCCAGCACACCGGCCCGCATAGAGGGGAAAAACCTTCGTATTTCCATCGCGAGATACAGAGCGGGCAGACTATCCTTGCAAATCCCCGTCACCAGCACCCGTTTTACCTCCGGCCTGTCCTCAAGAGCGCGTAACACATCCCGCTTGGCCTGTTCCATGCGGGCAAGAATGTCCCAACTCGCATAACGGAGATGCAGCGTCGGTCTGCCCGTGTGTCCCAGCCACGACTTTCCGGGCCGGTCCAGGAGATCAATGATCCATTCCTCCTCCTTCTCCTGCGTATCGGGGATCTGGCAGGCATAAGGAGAAAACCAGTATTGCCCGTCATTTCGCAGTACGAATTCCTCCTGTTCCCAGTGATCCCAATCCAGCGCCAGCACACGCTCCGTTCGTTCCGGAATCATGCATCCCTCTTCCGCTTTTACCCGTTGTCCGCGATTTCCGCAAATACGCAGACTGTCCCTCCAGACAGGATGCCGCAAACAAACCGTTTCTTCCCCTACCGCCTCTTTTTCCGTACAGGAAGTCGGAACCTCCGCCAATTCTTCCAGCTGTTGGAGGCGGTAAACACCTTCCGACTCCCGGACAAAAATTTCCTGTCCCCACCGGTCCCATTTCAATACCAACTTCTGATCCGACAGGAAAATGACCGTCGCCTCGGCATTTCCGCAATCCAGCCGCCGGGCCCTACCGTTGAAAATGAGCAGATATCCCTCCCAATGCGGATGCTTCAGATTCACCACATACTCATGATTGGCAGGATTGTCCGACATAACCCAGTTGCGCTTGCGGAAGTCTTCCGACAGGCTTCCTCCCCGCGTTACTGAATGATTGCTGGCCTGAATCGTTAAATGATGCCTGATGCCCTGTTTTTCCAGGTACCGGGCAATATTGCCGCACCCGTACTTGAGCATCATGAATTTGAAAAACTGGTCCTCCGCAAATCCTATCAAGCTGAATCCGGTCTGGCTCCGGCACTCCTTCAGCGCTTCGCGCATCCGTTCCGGTGAATCTTCCAGTTCCAGCATCTCCATCATCACCCGGCGCGACATCACCAGAGCCGGCCCCATGCACAACGGAGAAACCTTCTTCAACAGGGAAAAACCGTCTACCTTGCGGAACTGGTTGCCCGGAGCATCATAACAGCTGGAATACCCGGCGGGCAGTCTTGCGTGAAAATCATGTACATTCCGGAAATAATCCCGGTGATAAAAATCGTCGTCGTCGATCTTGGCAAACAGGTCATACCCGGAAACATCCACTCCCCTCACCGTATCCAGAAAATTGGTAAACTGGTCCTTGTTGGGGAACAGGCGCAATGTCAGCCTTCCGGCATCCAGAAACGGTTGCAGCGTCGGAAACACGACAGCCTCCGCCACCGGACGCGGCACCCCTTTCAGCGCGGCGAACACATGCAGGTTGGAATAACTCTGATTCATCATGCAAAAAACCTGCCGGATAAAATCCTCCACCCGCTTGTAGGAAGACAGGCAAACCGCCACGCGCAACGGAGCCGCACCCAGGACATCCGGAGAAACTTCCGCTTCCTTTACCTCCCTTTTCCACGGCTTCCCATCGTCGTACTCCGGCATGTCCGGGCGTTCATAATGCTGTGAACAGCCGGAGACGGAACATTCCCCGGGATTTCGGACAACACCCTCCGCCAGCGCCTTTCGCAGGAACAAATCCAAACCGTCCCGGAAATCGTCCACACACTTCTGTCCCTTCAGGAATAACGGCCCCTTGAAATACTCCAGATACGCGGCGTCATCCCCGTCCAGATACCGGATATACTCCGTCAGCTCATGGAAATCCTTGAAATCCCGCGCATTCACAAATCGCCTCGGATTAAAATCCAATCCCACATCCGGCGCTCCCCAATAGATAGGCAGACTCCCGGCAGCGAAAGCATCGGCCAGCTTCTCCGTCACATATCCTTTGGCTGCATAATTTTCAAAGGCAATCGTAAACTTGTACCCCGAGCAGAACTCCACCTTGTTTTTGCTTGCTCCCCCCGTATTGTTAAGAAACCGGCCCGAACTATCCACATGGCGGTAACGCGACAGCGCATGCAAAAAATGAACCCGTTCCTTCGCATTGGCGTTGGAATACATGAAATTGCAAAACTTCCGGTGTCTCTCAAAAACATCCGCAGGATTCGTGGAATACTGCTCCACCCGCCCTGTCCGGCGGATATAATCCGCAAAAACCCAGTATGGTAGACGAAAATGCCTCTCCGGGTGAACCGGTTCCTCGCGCAAAAAAGTCAGCGCGTAATCACATTCGTTCCAGCGGGGCATCACTGACTCCCCCGTATAAAAAACCCTCGTACCCTGGAATGAACGGTGCGTCGCTCCAAATACCGAGTGGATCAAAACATCGGCTTTCGTTAACTCATCCGTAAATTCGACTCCGGGCTGAAACCTCAGGACATCGGAGAAAATACTATTCTTGGTATCAAAATCGGAAGAAAAATCGGCAAAAGCGACTCGTCTTTTTTCGGATCCAACCGGGAAGCAATCAGAAATACTGTTCATGACAGCTCGACCATTCCTTAAAATGGAGAACCGCCGCAACGCTAAATTTCACCTTCACCCATCTATAGCGCGCCAACCTCTGAAAATCGACCTCCTTCCCTTCCGTCCCTCCATTTCGTTCCTGGTAAATCTCTTCCCCTCCGTTCCACAGCCACCACGCCTGCATTCCGCAAGAATACCCCCTCCCGCAAAACAGGTTCAGCATGCCCTCATGCTCAATTTTCCGGGAACCACTGAAAACTTCGCCGTCATCGAAAACATCCCGTATTCGGTAACCCGAACCTTTTCGGACACATGGCCCCCCCTGAGCACATTCCCGTGTCACTCTGGGGATGCAAACCAAACACCAAACCATCAACATCATGGACACTACTACATGCAGCCATACCGAAGCCATCGCCAGAGATCTCTACATCCTGTACCGGACAGACATCGCCCCGCAAGCAGATATTGACTGGGACGACCTTCCCGGACAAGAACAGCAAGCCTGGCTCAAAATCGCAGGCAACCTCCTCCCCATCCTCGGTCACCACGCCCTTGGCGATCTGGCCGCTTACACCAAACGAAAACTCAGGGAAACCACCTCCACCGGGAAGAAAATCCTCTGGAGCCTCATCACCGCCGCCGTGCTGGCTGCCGCTGCCTGGCTAACCGCCCTCGGGTTTGCCGGGTGTGGTCATACCATCGACGTCTCACGGGAAAACGGCCTCGTTATCTGTAAGGACGGCACCTGCCTTACCATCACGGACGGCCGCATCACCTACGGCGTCCAACCGCCAAAAAACACCATCCCCGTCAACCCGGATGCCAAATAACCACACGGGCGCAGGTCCGTTTCATGACTCAAATCAAAAACCACCAATACCATGTGTCAGCCCTACGACTGGTTCCTCAGGTTCATTAATACCCTCAAGATCGTGCTAGCCACCAAGGACGGAGTCTTCGCCGTCCTGATCGCCGTCATGCTCACCGCCCTCGGCATCCTCTACCACGACATGCGCGAATACATGATTGAGCAAACCAGGGCCCAAGTCGAAACCGTCCGCGTCCTTACTGAACTCAAGGCGGAAATCGCCGCACTCAAACACACGAAACCCTGATCTTCCACCCACAAAACCATGAACTCCACAGAACAGAAAATGGCCGCGGCCATCCTCAAATATGAAGACTGCCGCGCCACCGGCCCGGACGCCCTCCGCATCACCCGCCTTCCCTCCTGCGACAAAGGCGGCAAATGGGAAATAGCCGGCATCTGTGACGGCATCGAACCCGATGTCTTCAACAAAATCAAAAAACTGCTGGATTCCGGCCGGAATGAAGCTGCCTGGAACGCCTGCCTCCAATACGTCATGGACAACACCGCCGCCGTACGCAACTGGATCGGTTCCGACAAACACCCCGCCACCGAATTCTTCCTGCGCGATCACTACTTCAATTCCGGCAGTAAAAACACCGGTAAAATCCTCCAGAGAGCCCTCATTGACAACGGAACGGAACTCGCCGTAGACGGCATCGTTGGCCCAAACACCCGCAGAGCTCTCCAGTCATTCCTTGCAGGAAAAGGAGAAGGAATATTCCTCTCCAGCCTCCGCGACCACCGCCGCGCCTTCTACAGGTCATGCCACCAATACCCAACCTTCGGCAAAGGCTGGCTGCGCCGCACCGACGAAGCCTTCGATTTTGCCCGGACACTCATCTCTTAACCACCATGGGACCAAGCATCGGAAACGCCATCATGGATGTTGTCATCCTCGGCTCGTCCCACCAGTAGTGCAAAGCATCAAAGAAACAAAACACGGGCGACGGCGGAAATGGCCGCCTCCATGGAAAAACACCCCGTCGTCCAGTCCTCGGACATCGCCGCGCAGCAAACTCAAAACGACCCCAAATAACAGACAGAACAAAACCTCAATACCGAAGTCCACCGCCGCTTCCCCTACATAAAACCGCCAATGCACAACCCTCGCTCGTCTCCTCCCACACAGGAATCTACCAGCCCCTCTGACCCGGAATCTGCGAAATAAAGTAGAGAGGAGTGCTCTATCTTCTACATCCATTCCGGGCAACGCCCGGCAAACATTCCAAAAATTGCACCCCGTACATTCTCCTCAAATCGTCCCTCGTAAATCGTACATCCATATAATCCGCCTCAACACCCGTAAAACCGAAGAATATTCCGATACCGCCGAAGCCCTGTTAAGCGACATGACAAGCTACGACGGCGACTGGAACTGGCTGCGCAAACACATCATGCGGCGGCAAACCGGCAAGAACACCCCGGCTCCAGTGTCAAGCGACACCATTCCACCGTCGCCATCAAATCCCTGCGCATCCTCACCAGAGCACACATCATGTACATTATCCCCGGCAACCAGCTATGGTTCTCCTTCCAGAACGAACTCCGGGACAAAAGCAAATCCGCCCGCATAGGGGAGGTGAACCTTCACGCCGGAGATGCCCGGAGCCACCAACGCTCAGCTTTCCCGCGAATGAGACACCTCCGGTTGATACGATGTCAGCAAAGACAGAATTGCCGACAAGAAGAAAAAAATACGCGAAGCCTTCTTCGTTGATATGTTTATATCACTTTCCGAAATAGAACGGCAAATGACCGCCACCGAAATCAACGCCCGGCAGGAAGAACGTGTCCTCTCCTTCTCTCCGTCCGTGACCCTCTTTATCTCCGACTGCAACGTCCTCATGCCCCGCACCTTTTCCATTCTCTTCGCCAGGGTAAATTCCCGGTAGACGACATATCGGCGGAACTCATCATCCTCGACATGGGCAACTCGGAAAACTTTGAAATCGAAATCCTCAACGTCCAGTACCTCGGGCGTATCTCCCAGGCCATCGTCAACGCCCGGCAGCAGGGACTCGAATACTTCATGCAAGTCGCTTTGACCTACATCCAGGCCACGATCGCCGAGGATATGGAGGATTTGTACGAAGAGGATTATCCTGTCCATGGCGGGGCAAGAATAGCTCTGCAGGCGCGAGAAAGGTGATGCTTATGGAGTAGAGGTGCAAAAACGGGCGTGTTATTCGCTTTGCTGTTCTCTCATGATTATTTTGCAGGATTGAAAGATGCTTATTTTGAGGAATGCCGCCGGGGTCATGTGTTTGATCTTGGCAGCCACGCAAATGCACTTCCATTGTTCACGGGTGAAAAAGGAGGAAGTGATTTTGAAGCTTTCATTTTTGGAGGAAGAGGCTGCCGTTTTTTTTATGAGTTCATTCTCCATCATGAGGAGGCGAAGGGATTCCTTCCTTCGAAGACCGATGGGGCGCCCTGAACACCAGCCGTCTATGGTGTTCTTGGAAACCATGAGCATATCGGCCAGCTGCATCCGGCTAATATTGTTTTCCTTGAGCCATTGTTTGAGGGTTTTGGGTGTGATCTGGTAATTCATTTTTTATAATGAATTTAGCATTTGCTTATATGTTTTTCAAGATTTTATGCGTCTGAAAACGATAATAATCAGGAGCTATTGACGACTGGCGCAAGGAGGGTGAAGAATAGGCGTTATGACTTCAAATTCTTACAGTCATGACAGCGAACAAGGTGTTCGAAATAAGGAAATTTGCGTGCATATTGATGAACATTTAATGGGAATTCTGGCACGTTATCTCCTACAAAATTACATTCAAAAATCGTGTTTTTCAAATGCTCAAAAAATAATTCAAAATTCTCAATTTGTTTCCCCTCCCTCGTTTCCAAAAACTCCCGTGAGCAGAAGGCTTTCCCTGTCGGAAAAACGGGAATGGTATAGTCCCCGCGATATTGAGGAGATTTACGGTTTGTCTCGGAAAACTCTCGAACTAATCCGCCATGATGCCAAAAAGAAGGGCATTCCTCTGGAGGTAAGCGAGATGGCTTTTAAAAATGGATCTAAGTCGGACCGAAGACGTCCGTTTATCCGTATTTCGAGGAAGTCAATAGAGGTTTATTTGCAGGCACATTTTATAACTGAACCGTGAACCGTTATGGGTAGGAGTTTGCCTTTATCAATGGAGAGGGAGTGGTATTCGCTGAGGGATATTCAGGAGGTATTCCGTTTTTCCCGCAAGGCAATTACAGCGATTTTGCTGGACGCGCAAAAGCAAGGGATGCCGGTGCGAGTGGCGGTTTTGGATTTCCGTGGGCATCCGATATTGGAGCGACAAAGGCCGTTTGTGCGGGTGGAACGACGGTCTCTGGTGCGTTATTTATCGGAATTTTGCGGTATGCCAGAGGGGCATGGGGAAAATTCTCTGTGGATGGAATGGGTATCTCCAGTGGATATAGAAAGGATTTACGGGTTTTCCCAGGAGTCTTTGAGAAAAATTTTGAGGGATGCAGAGTGGAAGGGGGAACCGATTAAAACGATGAGGCTGCCGTTTAAAAATGGAAGCCAGGCTATGCGCTGTCCCAGAAGGTACCAAGTGGAGAGAAAGTCGCTGAATGCGTATCTGGAAGCTCATTTGGTTACTTTGTCGTGAAAGATGAAATGGCAGGAAGGAGAGGATTTGATGATGAATTTTGATGCGAATTGTTGTGAGAGGCTCACGGTGACTTTGCCCCATGGTGCGAAGGCTTTGTCTCCGAATGCGTCGGTACCGAAGTCGGAGAAGGACGGCCTGGTGACGGCAAGGAAGCTGGCTAGGCAATTCCGGTATTCGCCGGAGGAGCTGATCGCAGAGATTGAGGCTTTGCGTGCTCGGGCAAAGGATTCTCCTCTGTCGAAGGAGGAAAAGGAAAAGATCATGAAAGGAGATTTTGATTTATGAACGAGAAAATGAATAAGTTCCACAAGGACATGAATCCTGTGGATATGCTGAATGTTGTGGCGTGCTGTTTTACCGAGGAGAGACTGATGGCCTCTCAAGTGGCAGTGCTGACGACGATTGCGCGCAATCCGTCCATTACATCGTGCGGAATTGTGAGCCAGACGGGGATCAGCTTGCAGAATGTAGGCCGAATTCTAAATTATCTGGTGGATGTGGGCGATCTGGCTTTCATCCGGGAGAAGCCGAAGAGGAAGGCTTACCGGTCTCTGCCGAGGCATTTTCATGTGACGGCACAGGGAATGCAGACAATTCGAAGGATTTTGAGGCATTTGAGATGGGGGGATATTAACTGGTTTCGCATTGTGCCTCATGCGGGTGATGTGGAGGATTTGTTCAAGCTGTAAGCAGCGGTTTGTGTAATGTCGGAGAAGGGTTTGACAGAGAAATAGCAGGCATTTACCCGGTACATTTTTGAGGAAATGAGCCAGAGGAAGGCTTTCCCGGAGAGGAAGCTGACGGATGCGCCTTGCGGTGTGATGGCAAGTCGACTGTTAAAAACATTAAGGGGCAGGTTCTTAATTGGATGGATGGGGTTTATGCGCCGGAGAAGATCCAGGTGATGACGGAGTTGAGTTTCGGGTCGTTGCTCAAGGAGTTGAAATGTGAAGAGCTGGTGAAGGGGCGTGGGAGTGCGGGTGGAGTTGATAGCCCGCCTGGGAGAAATCCCCGTGAAGCTGAAGGTTGATATCGGGTTTGGGGATGTATTGCATCCGGAATCGGAGACGCAATAGGCTTCCAGTCCCCTGTACTCTTCGGGACCCATATCTTCCATCCTCCCTATCCGGACGTCGTCCACCCACTCCAACGATAATCCCTGGCCGCCGAGGCGTTGCGCCATCGTCTCCATTTGGGAGAGTCCGACAGACTGACGATAAGTATCTTGCACAAGATCACAGAGGCAGAATCAGCACTCTTCATGTCGACAGCCCGCGTTTCCGGCGCGCAATTCTCCATCATCGGCCCCAGCTCCCACAGAGAGCGTGATCAAGGCATCTTCTCCAATTCCAACTCCGCCCCCGGAAAAAGAGCTCATCCCAGCCCAGCGTCAGTTCATCCCCACCTTTTAATTCTATATCGCATCAAACTCCGGTTCAAGCAGGGAATAATCCCCCTTCTCTTCTCCTTTCCCCGGAAAAACAGACTACACGCTTCCATCACCCCTTCCTTCCCTCACTTGCCCTTTTCCGCCCTCTTGTGGCTGAACCAGCGGTGTGCTCTTCAACCCCTTCAGCAATGCCCCGAAACTCAGCGCCGACTCCACCTTTACCTCTTCCGGTGCGTAGGCTCCGTCCATCCTGTTGAGCTCCTGAATAGCTCTCAACTTGTCCGGCATCCGGCACCTGATACCAAACTCGCCTATCACCAGCTCCTGACACAAATCGGAATTACCGTCCACATCGTCGGGCGCCGTCGTTACAACACGGGAAAGGTAAATCATCCGCTTCCTCCGGTTCAAAACCGCCGCAGACTCCGCCTTTTCCCGCAACTCCGCCACATACTCAATCACCTTAGCATTTCTTAGTAATCGGGACGCGTTGACATCACACGTGGAAATCTTGCTATCCTTGCAGCCATACGCCTTCCGGTAAGCCTCCCTCTGCGAGAACCCTTCAACATAAAAGCGTGCGAAACTCCGCTGTTTTTCCGTCAATCCCCGCTCCTTCATCGCCCCCTCCCATCCATCAAAACCTGTACAATCCCTCCGCTCCTGCTACATCCCGAATGAAGAACCGGTTCCCGGCATTCCTGCCAAAAATTCCCCACAGCCACAGGCCTCCGATGAAAGCCACTCCGCAAGGTGTAACAGGAAAATCCCTTCCCACAAACCGATCCTTCAACATCCTCCGTCCCACTCACACCAACATGCCATCCCCCTCTTTCCCCGGTACGATCGTCCAGGACACGCACAGCCGTTCCAGCGTGTGCCGCCCCGTTCGCCCCAGCCTTTCCCCTTTCCGTCTTCGGCCCGGTAAACGGCCCCACCCCACTCCTGAAAAGCCACTTCAACCCCTCATTCGCAACCTCCCGCATGACCGGCAAAAACCATTCCCAAACAATTGAAAAATCAAACCTCCCGCCCTTTCCCCGTTCATGCCCCAAGCGCTCCGTCATGAAAACTTCCGTCTTGCCCGCAAGCTCCTCCAGCCCCGGCAACAACTTGGCAAAAACAGGCAATGTCCTCCGGGACAACACCCCCCTGCCCAGGCCATACACCATCTCGTCGCCCCGGACCACGAACTCCGGCAACAGCCCTCCCCATGCGGACTTCACCCTTTCAGAAAAAATAGGTGGAGGGGAGGAAAAGAAATCCTCCCAAAACGGAGAACCCCTCATACACCGTGGAATTTCCCCTCCACCCCCTTTATTACTATTAAATTCTAACTCTCCCTCTGGTTGCGGTTTTCGTTGCGGTAAATGTTGCGCCATTTCCGCAACATTTCCTGTAACACATTTCACACAAAACACCGTACTTTTCATAACATCCGTTGCACAATTGTTGCCCTTTTCATCCTTGTTTTGTTGCACCCTGACCATGCAAAACTTCTCCAATCCCCCTGCAATTTTCATCCCCGTCTCCCCCACCACAGTATTGAATCTGAAAAAATGAGAAAATCTCATCCCACCCCTCTTACACGACACCCATTCCACTGAATATAAACACTTTGAAAAACAACCGGAAAACAAGAAACGCTCCATAAACACCACCGAAACATCCCCCCGATCACCTGCCGACAGTAACCGCTCCCACCACGCACACAGACGAACCGGCTTACCGGCAATGATGCCGACATCACGCATTTCAAACACATCCACCCTCCTTACCACGGCCGTCTTATCAAACCGGATCGCTCCCGGATTCACCCACGGAACCGACATGATTTCACCTCTCGTTTTCTCTCTCTTTTTATGAAAAAAATCTTCAAATTCCTTCACGTTTTCATTGAAAAAACATTCACCCCGAAGGCCGATTTTCCCTCCCCGCACTTCGAAAAAGAACACGGTAGGGGTTCTTGAAATACTGATTGCCGTCATACGAATTATTCCTTGTTCATTAAATGTAATACAGAAAATTCCCCTCTTGTTTCACCGTAGCGCAAAACGGAATTTTCTCGTCACAAAATCATTCTCTCACACATTCCACAAAAAAAGGAAGTGCTCATAATATGAATAGGTCACTCATACCATGAATAAACCTGCCTCCACAAAATGGCACCTTCGTTTAATACCCCCGTCAGGAAAAAGAATACTAAAGAGCAGGAAAAGCACATGAGAATGCAGCAAAAGGCCTCCAGTGCCATGAACCGCCCCATCAACACTTTTTCCACATCGGCAAAACTCATCACCCGGCCACCCCACTACTCACAACATGATACCTTTCTCTCATGTTATGAGCACTCCCCCCTTTTCAAAAAATCAGCTATACACTGATCGAACAAAGGCAAAAACGCGGTAATCACAACCGCCAAAGCCTTGCAACAAATCAGAACCATGTACGAAACCCCATGTGAAACGGGCCGGGAACCAAGTACCGGCGAACCCCATTCCTACGAAAAAACTCCAGGCAAGCTCAAACCCGTCATGACAAGAGAAGAACTGGCAGACTACCTCGTCATTTCCACCGTCACCCTTGACCGGGAAATCAAAAAAGGACTGCCCTTTTTCGTAGTGGGAAGCAGAAACAAACGCTTCCGCCTGACAGAAGTGGAAGCCTGGTACACCATCCAGCGCCAAATACGCCGATAAACGCCAACAACGCGCCCCCACAACGGGAATTTCAAAACTTCCCTGCTTCGGGAGAACCGGTCCAAGAGCCGGTTCTCCCTTTTTATTTTATCCCGAACGGCCGTTTTCCCGTCCCCTTCCCCACTGTTTTTGACTGCCGCCCCTATTCTCCCTCACCTTCTTTCCCCCTACTCAAAGCCATGGGAAAATGTATAAAGAGGAGGTTCTGCAAAACAATGTCGGAAAAACCTATATCCACTTTCATACAACTGCCGCCCCTTCAGACTGCTCACATCTTGTTGAAATCGTTCTGGAATTGTTTGACCGTTTCAAGAAGCTCTGCAAACGAAGGCAACCGGGGATCGTAGAACATCGTCTCCTTCATTTGCTCGTAATCATGAACCCAAATTGCCATATGCGAAGGATGGGGCATGAGATTCAACCGACCGGGAGTCATGCTTGAATAGTCCACTCCGGTTACCTTGAAAAATGTTTTTCTGTGCCTGACGATAGACTCGAACAAACTCCTGTCTTCAAGAGCCTTGCTTCTGAAGGGAGAACGGAGGAGACAATACAAATCATAATAATGTCGGGATAACCTCATGCGAGGCATCTTGTGCGCATGCGCTGGATTATCGGCTCGGTTGCCAATCTCATGAAGAAGGAGGGCCTTTTCCCAAAGGGTACGGTGTGCTTCGATCGTTCGCACAGGGAAAGCTTCTTCAGAGGCCAACTTCGGAAACTCCTCAAAAATCATCGGTGCTATGAGCACAGACACATGGGGCCAATTATCAGGTTGCGGTCCCATCTCAATCTTGACGCACCTTCTGATATAGGAATGATCCTTGGAGCTTTTCCAAACCGACGGATAGAAAAACAAAAGACACATGCCGTCTTCCACATCAGGATCAACCGCAAGAGACCATTCCCTTCCGGCCAACAAAGGAACAAGAAGCTGCTCCAATTTGGAGAAGAACACTTCCTGAACCCAGTTTCGTCCAGTCTCCGAAAGCTTCTTGATTTTGCTTCGCGAAGGACTTTTTCCTTCGTTATCGTAATCTTCAGGATTGAGCCCTTCCAACACGCCTTTGTCGATCACCAGATCAATATCTTCCGAAAAGCGCTTGATCAAATGCCAGCCTTTTGACAGAGAAGTCCCACCCTTAAACGTCATGACCTCTCCCAACGAGGGATGACTGAATATGGTCTTCAAAATCAGACTCACCCAGAAATCCTTTTCCATGCTTTCGGGCAAAATTCCAAGTCTGGCTGCGCCCTGTTCATAAACGGCCCGTTGACGCTGCAAAGGCAAAGAGAGAAAAGAGAGCATGATTATCTGGATACGTTGGCGATTCGTCTGATCACATCGTGCTGATTGAGGGGCATATAACGAATATCTTTCAGGAGCTGTGCTTTCTGAATTTCCGTCAAAACAAGGCTCAAATGCGAAATCCGGTCATCGTTCACCCGCTGAGGGCCTATCCATTTCAACGCTTGAGTCACAGACATACTCACGCGGCTTTTAATAGCTAGAATCTTCACGGGAGCTTTCCGGATTTTAATCGTTCTCGCCCCACATTGAACCGTCATCGGACGAAGAGCAACAAAAACAGGATTCATCGGAACCTGTTCCGTCAACCCCAACCCGTATGCAGCATAGGCTTCGGAAGGATAAATATTCATATTCTCCCGCCTTTCCAAGGCCTTGATCACAACCTGCAACTCGGGGTCTAAAATTCCCAACACCTCATCCTCCTTGGGAAAATCGTAAAGCGCGCGAGCCAAATGGCGAATCGACCCAGCCTGTTTGAGGCGCTTCAGCGCCGACGCCACCGCATCACGCGAGCCAAGATCATAGAAATCAAGCGGTGAGAATACAGAACCTCTTCCCATACCCCTAATTCTGTAAATCATTCTATTTTCTATATTTGTACTCACAAAAAACGATTTCTCCTGACACAAAAATACCTACTTATTGTGTCAACTCAAGAACTAAATTCCAACGCTTATTGATCTATGCCTTCTATTAGAAATTCACAGCCAAATTCTGGACACACGCCCTCCCGTTCACCTTCTCCAGATGTTCTTTCACCTTAGGATTTGTTAGGAGCTTTGAGACCTCCACCTTGCATGTCGAGCCCTTCAGGCTCTTGTTCTTCCCGTAACTCTTCCGGTACGCCTGCGTACCGTTCCTGCACTCAAAATAACATCTCTCGAACTCTTTCTGCTTTTCCCCTCATAACCGAAACTCCGCATCCGGCAGGGCTGCCACGGTTTCACCGTCCATGTCCCAGCCCAGCACGGGTCGTTCGTCTTCCCCCAGTCACGCCGCCGCTTCCTGGCAGCAGCACATATAACGATTGGCTGTGCGGTGATCGAAAGAGAAATTCGAAATGTGTCGAATTTACCCCTGCTTCCCGTTTACTAAACAATGCTCCCCATCCGGCGCCAAATACGCCGATAACACACCCGCGTCCAGCGTACTCTCCGTACCGTCGTGGCATTCTATTCTTCTTTTTCACTCCCCTCCCGTCTCCGGGAAAACTGGAAACCGTTCCGGCCCTCCCGTTTTATTTTCAGGAAGAACAGGTAAAAACATCCATCAAGCCCTCCCACATCCCCTTTCTTACAGGTTGCGGACAAAAGTTGTCCGCAATCCCCACTCTCCGATGGAACCATTCCCCCCAAAAAACACGCCATCCTCCCGCCGCCCCCCTATCTTCCTTGTGCAAAAACTCTCAAAGCTCTTTGATCATCCGTTTTGAGCGTCCCAGACTTCTTCTTTTTCAGCGTACTTTTACATTCTGATCAGAATTTATACAAATCATTTATCCTAAAATAGTTTCAACATAAAAATCTTGCGGACAAATTGCGGACAAAAAAACCTCATTTTCCTTACTATTCCGATCATTTCCGGCCACCTGCCCCTCTCAACCCCAGACACAAGAAAGGCCCTGAAACCTTTCAGTTTCAGGGCCTTATAATGGCTCCCCCGGTTGGGCTCGAACCAACGACCTAGTGATTAACAGTACTGGAAACAAATACGTAATAAACTAAAATACAAATATATATGAATGTTTGTATTTTTACAAGTCTGCAAAAAGTCGGCTACGCTATTTCTCCGTGTTCTCGGCAATCCGTTCCAAGGGTCATTATTTCTTGTTCGCCAGGACACACAACAATTCAATGACCTTGGCACACCAGAAGCACGCCACACAGGATAGCAAGCCGGACAGTCCATAGACAACGGCCCCCACTGGCTGTTTTTCGGAAAAACAGAAGGCCAATAAAATCACTCCGGCGATCATGGCAATAGAACCTATGATTTTAAATGCCCCAGATATACCGTCAGCAGAGTAAAATTTTTCATCTCTCTTGTCCGTTTCGGGCATATTAACAATGCTGGGAACATCAATACTTTGAGAGGCTTTCCCTTGAGCTATCGAAGACAGGAGTTCTCCGTACTTCATCCATTTTTGTGAACCCTCCATGCAGACGAGAGTTTCAACGTTCACTCTCTTTTGATTACACAAAATATCTAAAGCATTCAATGAATAAGGCCCATCCGTTCCTCCTTCTTTTGTAGCAATATAATATCGTTCCATGCTCCTATCATTCTTACCTGCTTCATTCGTGCAAGAACAAAATGAAGAGTTCAACATTTTGTTCTTGCACAGATGAATCACAAATTCCTGAATTGGCTTTCTAACGTGCCTAATTTATCTTCCATTCCTAATATTTTCTTATTCGTTTCTTTAAATTTTGTCGCTGCATTATTTAATATTTCAATCATTTTCCCAAGCTGACGAATAATAGAACTCTGCGAGCTTTGTTCGGTTATTCCATTCTGTTCCATTGCAGACGTAATCATTTTAACGAGCTCATTGGATTCATTTTTATCAATATTGTTTCCTGTTTTTAAGAATCGCTTTATATCAGGAAGTATTTGTTTCAAAGAAATTTGAGCTGCATTGTTTAAGGTTTTGTTTTTGCTATTTCCGGTATTTATATATAAACCTTCAACGATTGTATTGACAAAATCATTGGCTTCCTTTTCTTCTTTTCTCCGATCTTCTTTCTGTCGGCGCTTTGCTTCTTGGTCCAAACGTTTCTTTTCTTGATTCTGCTTTTTTTCATCCTCTTTTTTGATCTGGCGGCGGTCCTGTGCTTCTACGGTCTTTTCTCTTTGTACATCAACAGCCGCTTCTGAAGCATTCTTTAACTTAACTTCCGTAAGACGTCGAGTTGCTTCTATTTCTGCTTCCTTGGCTTTAGATAAAGCTATTTCTGCTTCACTATGTTTATCTTCCAATTTTTTCACTGTATCATGATATGCTTTATAGGCTTCTGAATATCCTTTTTCTCCGCTTGTTCCATCACCGAGATTATAGCCTTTATCTTGTAAAGCATTGTCCGATTTTTCCATCATATGCCTTAAATCATTCATTTGTAGTCCTATGTTGTGGGCTCCTTCTTCTCTTCCTTCGGAACGGAGTTTTGCAGCCTTTTTAACTAACCTATTGAATTCTACTTCAAGTTGTTTTCTATCAAACAATGGAATGACATTAGAATCGGTATTATCTTGTATGGCCGTTTCTGCTTCTCTTTTTGTTTTTAAAGCTTTCATCTTTTTCGTTGAAGAATCACTCACATCAATAATTGATTTTTCTTCTTTTTCCGCTCTTCGTCTGGCGTTACTATCCAGTTCAATTCCCAATAACAAGCGGCGGCGTTTACGCTCCGCATCCTTTCCGGCTCCCAACTTCCCGTTTGCAAAGTCCTCTTCCACTTTTAAGCGAGCTTCTTCAGCCTTGTCATCAGAAATTCCGCTTTCAAGGTCAATGAGTCGCTTCCGGTAACTGTAGGCGTACTCCAATGCTTCCGCTTCGTCTTTACGGTTTTCTGCAATTTTACGGCTTATATCCAATTCACGATCAAGAGCGGCGTTGTTGTCTTCATCCCGCCTCAATTTTTCTACTTCTTCAAACAGGTTTTTAAGACGTTCTTTTTCGGCCTCAACAAGCTGCTTTGCATTTTCAGAAGCAGATTTTCCCTTGCCATCAGTTTCGTCAAGTAGATCGTACAAAACCTTTCCGGCCAGTACGGCAAGAGACAACGCGCCGGCAAGTCCCATACTTCCACCGAAGCCCATCACAAGACCGGGAATATTGTTCATTACACCACGAATGCCGTATTGCAGGTCATCAAAGAAGTAAGCGGCTTGCAAGGCACCATTCCCCATATTCTTGACCGCGGCTGCTCCCTGCTTGCCACCCTTAGCTACAGCGCCCCCTGCCTGTTCGCCTTTCTTCCCTATATTCTCCAAGGCGTCTCCCTGCTTCTCTACAGCGGCGGTGTTCTCCGTTCGTTCCTTGGTGTCCTTGTCGACAGCCTGGGTGGCGTCCTCCGTAGCTTTCTTGTTGTCCCTAGTCGCCTTGGTTTCGTCCTCGGTGGCTTTCTTCCGCTTTCGCTTGGTGGAGGTGGATTTTTCCTTTGACTGGGTGTTCTTCTCTGTGGTTTGGGTGTTGTCCTGCTCCGCCTCCGTTTCCTTCACAACGGCCTGTGCAGCCCCTTCTGCTCCCGTTTTGGCATTGTTCAGGGCATCGGTTACTTGGTTGATGGCTTCCGCGCTTTCGCCGGCTCCCTGGGCCGCCTCCCGGGTCTTGTTGATGGCCTCCGCGGTCTGGTCGGCTCCGGAGGTGTCGGCGGTCGTCCTGATGTTGATGCTTAGTTCTTTGTCTGACATATCGTTTATTTATTGGTTGTTGAGATTCAAGTGGGCGTCGCAAAGGGCGTGCATAACCTCCCAGCGGGCGCTCTTGGGGACGTGGGGAGGCCGGGGGTTCCCGACGCTGACCACGTCATAGGAGCGGGCGTAGTCCTCCGGGTCCGTTGTGACGCTGTCCCAGTTCCACCAGGACCAGCGCCCGGCCCGGTTGCTGGGCGTCCAAGGGTGGGCAAACTTCCCCCGCTCCACGCTGCACAGATCAATGACCGTCCGTCCAATGGTAAGGTCTTCCGGCGCGTTTTCCTGCAGGTCCGCATGCTGCAGGGCTTCGCTGGCCAGTTTGGCCGCTTTCCCGCTCATGGCATAGCAGAGGCCAAAAAAACGGCGCTCTCCTGTTCCGGAGGAATACCAGTCCAGCGCAGCGCCGGGCATGCTTTCAATCCAGCCGCCCGATAGAAGCGCCGTATCTGAGTCAATCTTGACGACGATGTCATCATCCGCGGCACCCCCGGCCAGCGTGGAAATAATCCCCCGGACGCATTCAGGGCCGCGCAGGTTGCCGTTGCGGGGAAAGCTGCTCTGACGGTACCGCGCCCCGTAAGCCAGAAAGGCCCGCCTGACGCTTTCCGGCACCGGGGCGGCGCTGTCATCCACTACCGTGACCAACGCCGCGGGAAGGGCTGTTCTGGCGCACCGGACACAGGCAACCGCTTCCTGGGCATCTCCCCCATAGGTAAAAATATAAATCCTGATCATGACTTTCCGGAGGGGCCGAAGGTTCCCGGGTGAATCTGCAAGTAGACCGTCCCAGCCTGATGCTGCACCACCTTGTTGCCGTCGATGGTGGCAAGATGAAAATAATAGTCGT
>OGXN01001362.1_pt1 | contig 23633 bp, 20 predicted proteins | sample 1576281 | NCBI WGS metagenome assembly OGXN01 (sample SAMEA3541494, study PRJEB24748) | human gut metagenome | biome: human gut; feature: human-associated habitat; material: faeces | place: China | collected 2012
CTGACGGAGGCCGGTCGCGGCATTGCAGAACCGCTCTTCCAGGCAGAACGCGAGGCTGAAACGGCACGACAACGACTGACAGACGTCCGGCGTCTGCCGTTACGCCAGACGGCTGCCGGTGATGCGGTGGAGCTGCAGCTGGGGGACGGCCGTTACTCCCTGCGGGAAGCGGCCTACGTGATACGTCTGGACGGTACCACCTGCCTGCAGCTGACAGATGCCGGCGGCATACGCCGGATAAAAGAGGGCGATCCCCTGCAGGTGGCCAGTTGGTATCAGACCTGTTTTGATGCAGGCCTGCCGGTCACCGTCCAGGTGAATGAGAGCCGGGACTGATCGCCACCACACAAGGAACAGGAGCATAAAATGAAAGTCACTGAACCCGGACTGAATACGCTGATCGATAACCTGAACACCCTGATTTGCGAGGACAGCCTGCTCACGCGCAAGGAGCGAGAAACGCTGGTACTGGCCGTCGCCGCCATCGGCGCCATGAAAGCGCGCGTCGGCATGAAAAAGCCCGCGATACCGGCATCGTCGAAACCGAAGGAAGAGAAACAGGCACCTGTACCTGACCCACGCTTTCCGAATGCCCGCCAGGCCTGGGTGGCTGAAGAGGAAACTTTATTACTGGATGCGCTCAATGGCGTCCCGAATGATGATATTGGTAAGCATCTTTTCTGGCTTTCCGAGAAACTGGGGAGAACGCCGTTCAGCGTCGCCTGCAAAATCGCATCACAAAGACATCTGACGAATGGCTGGAAAGAGCAGTTCAGGGAAGTTTCGGATAAAATTCGTTTGTCCGGTCTGAGTATCAGTGAATATCAGAAACAGAACGGACCAGACCTGAACGCCTGAATGCCATTCACATGAAATCATCTGTGCAGACCTGTCGCTGAACAACGTCACGGACTCAGAAGCCTTCCCAGGCCTTATCCGGCAGACTCACAGAAAAATCAGGTCAGCCGCACCTGAAAATACAACCCGACACAGGGATACCTACCCTAAATCTGATTTATTCAACAAAGCCACCCATTGATCTAAATTCTGCTATTTATAATCGGGCTGACTATTTCTTTGCCTGGTTTTTACTTTGGTGGTAATGAGCCACCAACCGCAGGAAACGATACCTATCAGTAGCAAGGGAAGCATGGCTATATTAAGTCCGTACCATCCCCAATATCCAAGGGCGGCGGCGGCAATCAGTGATGCGGCTGAGGAAAAGAAATAGCGCAGCGTTTCGCTGGCGGTCTGGGCCGATCGTCGTAGGTGCAAATCCTCACCATGAGACAGAAGTATGGAACTGGTGACGAAGCTGATATTCCAGCCGACGCCGAGCAGGGCAAGTGCCCAGTAGTAGCCTGAAAGATGGTGTGCACTGTGCATACCCACCAGAACCGCCAGCAGTGTCAGCACAATGCCAATGACCAGGCTGGCGCCTGCGCCGAGCTTGCGGAACGTGAAGCCAGCGACGAGGGAGGGGGCATACATACCTACCAGGTGCCATTGCATGACGGCGGCTCCATCTGACATTGTCCAGCCGGCCTTCACGATCGCCAGCGGGGCTGCGCTCATAAGCAACATCATGATGCTTGTGATCAGTACGCCATTCAGGGTTGCCACGAGATAAGTCGGTTGTTTCAAAGCTCCGAACGCATGTGTCGGGGCGACAGGACTCGTGCTTGATGGCATGGGGAGCGCATCTGTTCTGTAACCGACAGCTAACAGGACGGCACAGAGCAGTGTGAGCAATCCCACGGCCAGGTAGGAGCCGGCATAGAGCGAGGAAGGCCACAAAGCGGCACTCCAGACAGCCAGGACCGGACCAAAGAAAGCGGCGATGACGCCCCCGGCTAATACCAGCGACACCGCATGCTGTTTTGTCTCCGGCGTAACCAGATCACCGGCCGCCAGTCGGTAGAATTGGGCTGAGGCCTGGAAGGCTCCGACGAGTAGGCATCCCAGGCAAAGGCCCCAGAAGCTATGCGACCAGACGGAGGCCGTTGAGATAAGGGCTCCGCTCAAACCCGCAATACACCCCGTGATGAGTGCGCTAGGTCTTCCATGGACGCGGATGTGCCAGCCCAATACCGGCATGGCCAAGGCTCCCCCCACGGTCAGTAAAGCGAACGGAACGGTGGTCAGCGATTGCCCGGCGAGACTCGTGATGGTCAGATCCACCGAGATACCGGCCGTGAACAGGACCTGGCAAAGTGCCAGGATCCAGACTTCCTTCGGTAGATGTCTCATAGGCCCTCCAGGTGTGCAGCAGCCTTACGGGTGGCCTCCAGGCGTCGAATCTGTCTTTGCTCAGCACGGTCGGTCAGGCGGGCAAGCCGTTCAGAAGCTGCCAGTTCACCAAAGGAGTAGGGCGGGGCAGGGTCATACTCGATGCCCAGTTGGACGTCCTGTGCGACCTCAGCTCCCAAGAGGACTTCCAGCACGATCAGTGCGAAGTCAATGCCTGAGGAGACGCCTGCCCCGGTGATACGATTGCGGTCGCATACAACGCGTTCCCGGATTGGGATGGCACCCAACAGTCCCAGTTGCGGCAAGGACATCCAGTGGCTGGTCGCACGGTAGCCCTTGAGTAATCCGGCCGCTCCCAACACCAGAGAACCAGTGCATACCGATGTGATGAGGGAAGCCTGGGCTGCCTGTAGTCTGATAAAGTCAAGCGTTTCATCGTCGTCCATCAGCTCGATCTGACCGGTTCCGCCAGGAACGCAGATCACATCCAACGGTGGCGTGATAGCAAACGTTCGGGTCGGATTGATGGACCATCCCGCTCCCGTTTCTACCGGCTGGAGAGTTTTCCAGATCAAGTGGACATCACAGCGTCGACTGGCTGAAAACACTTCTGCCGGCCCGGTGAGATCCAGTTGCGTGACTCCCGGGAACAACAGCATGCCGATTTGCAGGTTTTCCGTCATCATAAAGATGAATCCCGTCAGGTAAGGTTTCCGGTATAAAGATGCGTGGTGAGATCGAAAAGAACTTTCCCATCCGACTGATGCCTGGCGAAAATATTTCTGGCCTGCTGGATGAAGAGGTCCTGCTCTGTTGTTGCTGAAGGCGGGGCATAGGAGAGGGACAACAGATTCCCAATCATTTCATTTTCATTGATGGGGATGATGTTGGCCGCCTTATGATAGTCGTATCGTTCCTGAAAGAATGCTTTAACCCGATCATCGAGATTTGACCAGTGGTTTTTCATGGTCCTGTAAGCTGGTGCATAATCATCCAGAAGAGCCTTATAATCACGCATGAAGGCGGTTTCCTTGAAATTACGAGAATTCCATACAATCGCGGTTATACATGTGGTTGTACCAATTCGCTGGAACTCGGTACGTGTTGCTTCGGGGTCGACCCAGTGGAATGCCTGGGCCATCGTAATGAGGTCAGTTGAGTGTGCTGGAATTCCGGTAGCTTCAGCCGTACCCGCCACTACGGTAAATGGCGCCGAGGAACTGGCTTTTTCTAACTCAGCACGCATGGAGGTATTGGGCTCAACGGCTGTTACGCGATATCCACTTTCCTGCAGGCCGCGTGAAAATATCCCCGTTCCGGCGGCGACATCGACGGCCGCGGCTGGGTTAGGCACCAGCGACTGCAATACGAGGTATATCTCTTTGGGGTAAGAGGGACGATAAGTGGCGTAAGCGGTTGCCACGTCTGAAAAAAGTATTGTTGTATCCATGTCTCGCTCCGGTTTTTCAGGAAAGTTCAACATCTTCGAACAGATGAATCCGTGATAGCCCTGTTATTGCGTCTGCTTCCGGGAGCGTGGTAACGCCCAGGGGAGCATCGGAAAGTTCAGTTATGTGTAATGAAGCGATGGCGCCTTCGATAAGATATAACGATTCGAAAGAAACGTTCCCTCCCGCCTGCAGGCAGCCAGTCAAGTGTTGTGGCAGCGTCCGCCCATATCGTCGTCCAAGTAGCTGGATACAGGGAATATCCGGACGTTCTGCTTTTTCAATCACGGTAAGCAGAAGCGGGCAATCACTGTGGGCGCTCTCTCGGGGGTTCCTCGGGGTAATACGGCCCAGGCGGATGTATAAATCTGCTGAAATCCGTGCAACTTCGCAGAACCAGTCACTGGCGACCCGTAGCAGTTCATGTGGTAGCGGTGGATTTATCGCCCCGATATCAATCGCGGGATTGGCCGTAAGAGCGATGACTGAACGAATAAAATCTGTTTTTACAGCGGGCGGTTGCGCTTTCAGTGCTTCCGTAATAGAAGATGGAAGATGCATGTCATGCGCATTCCCTTGCTCAAGAACTCCATACCAGTCAATAGCGAAAAAAGCAAAGCGGAAATCTTCCTCTGTCAGGTGTGGGGCAGTCCCATGACTTTCGTCGGCCTCGAGCCTTGCCTTAATTTCTTCCTGTGACCAGTAACTTTTTATCGTATCAAATTCAATTTCGGTGTCCGATGACAGCCACCTGGCAAATGCCTGCCGTTTTATGTTATAGGCCGCATCCATTTCCGCACGAATAAATAATGCCAGGCGGAAACGTTGGCCTCCAGTGATAACCCGGAACTTTACCCTTCGTTCTGTCAGTAATTCTATGGCTTTCACCACGGAAATAAGTCTGGCAATCGCCAACAATTCGGCAAGGTCTGCGCTGGCACCAGGTGTTCTCAACTGTCCCGCATCACGCTTGGCCTGGCCCCAGCCAAGTTCGAATACCAGTTTCTGGTCGCCAGATAAGATCCCTATTAAGCGGTGCTGTAGGGAAGTCGTGTCCAGGCTTCCACTGTTGGAAATAAAATGTGCGTTACGAAATAGTTCGGTAATTAATGCGGCATGTCGTCCTGCAGATGATTTTACATCCTTATAAATAAGTGAACCGGATAATGCATCCAGACTGCGAGCGGCTGTCTTCGCAAAGCGTTTGGCTGCCGTTGCTATTTGATTTTGTAGACGTTGTCGGAATAATTCCGTTGCATCTTCGGAAATATTATAGCTGTCCATTACCGGAGTCGGATTAAGACGCTGTGATGCCTGAAGTTTTTTCCAAAGAATAGGGGCGCTAGGCATCGGTGTAACTCCCTGATAAAATGCTGTAAATATTGTCAGTATTCGCCGGTACATAGCAGAAGGGCTGTTCTGAACCGATCATTTTTCTAATAATGGGGGGGACGCAGCTACTGGTTCGGTGAGGGCTCGATGTATTCTCCAGTAGGACAGGTATCTCTTTCGCTGCTTCTCGTTCTATACGATATTCGCAGGTTATTTTTACCCCTGCCTTTGTAGGAATTAAACCGCCTACAGAATGTTGTGCTGTCATGGTGGGAAATTTTGAGTTTGTTGGTCTGATTTGAATTTCTTCAGGTTTACCATGAATGGTTAGTTTTATTCCTTCGGGCTGTAACTTATCCCAGATATTAAGTTTGCGATCAGTTAGTGAAATAGCAACGTATTTCATGGCTGCATCCCATGCTTCAAAGATAAGCGATTCTATAAGTTCCCGATTAGTTGTGTATTTAGATGTTTCCCCTTGTAATTCGCCATGAAGCCCTGCCAGGAATTTGGTAAAGGTATTTTGGGCAAGGTCGCATCTGCTGACGATGCGATCCCCCAGGTCTCCAGTCCTGTAAAAAACGCTACTGGCGATAGATAAGAATATATAACGCAGCTCGGAACCATGGGGGACCTTGACTTCAATAGAATGGAAGCTTGCATAAAGAGATTTAGGGTTAAATAGCGGTCTTGTCTGTTCGGTAAGTTTATAATATGTATTTAAAAATATCTCATCGCGAAGTCTGGCCTGATCCCGGCCTAATGTATGCGTTACAACATCTTCATAATTGATGATTTTTACATATTTATCTATGCCAAGTTTTGCCGCCCAGAATCGCAGGCTTGTTTGGTAATCCGATATTATGTGGTCTGGCGTCCCGCAGGCACGTTGATATTTGAACCCATCTGCAAATATGTTGAGATGGATGTCATAGTCATGAACCCAAGAAAGTAGCTTGGCAACTTCCGCACAACGCATAAGCGAGTGAATATCACCAATATCTGGAAGATGCCCTCTGTTTTTTATGGGAGAAACGGGTTTCCGTGAGAACAGGGGGAGTCCAATGAGTAACGGTTGATGATTTTCGTTTAAATACTTTATCTTCCTGTGTACTAATTCCCGGCCCATATTTCGTTCTATGACTTTTGTTAGTTTTGAGTCGAATAATATTTCGGTTGCAATCTCAGCGCCCCCCGCTTTATTTACGCTATATAGCGAAGCATTATGATTAGCCCTTATGGCTGCAGCAGTGAGACGATGTGCAATATTTTGCTCCATTGAGTTAATTAGCGCTGGAGCTACTTTTTCGAAAATAAATTCCGTGGAAACCTTTGAGGCTTTCTTTCGAAACTCACTTTCCATGTATAAAGCGTTTTTGATTTCATCGGAAATCGCGAGTGCGCGGTGACCATTGGTAATAGGCGTTATATTTCCAGAGAATCTGAAATCTATCGCTTCCAAGAGATATCTCCTCCTGCACTACTGATGGAGGACTCGTTAAGAAAATATATATTCTTTCCCGAGTCGAATACTATCCCCCCGGTGCCCGTGCGACCAGAGAATCAATATGGATTATTTCGGAGTGTAATTAAATTAATTAATGATTATAGCGTTATTAATTAATTTTATATTAACGACTCATGCGTCAAACATAGCTATGATACATACTAAGAGCAATGACAAAATTCCGGGTTTTTCGGCCATGGTGCGTAAGATAGGTATTTATATTTTCAATAGATTTCAATTACTTGACATGTCTGGTCCCGTGTCGGCTTTTGAGATAGCCAACTTGCTTGTTCCCGGTAGTTATGACGTACGGGTAATCTCAGAACCAGAAGGGTTGGTAATGAGTTCCTGCGGCGTAGCGGTCACTGCTGTTTCCTGGTTACCCATGGATTACGACACACTGGTTATCGTTGGTGGCCCCGGAGCTACTGATATTGCCGGATGTGAATCGGTGGTGAATTATGTTAGACGAGCTTCTGTGAGGGTTCGCCGCCTGGCCAGCGTATGCTCTGGCGCGTTTATTCTGGCCGGCGCTAGCTTACTGAACGGGCGTCGGGCGACGACCCACTGGAACCGGGCTGTAGAGTTGGCCAGAAATTACCCTAAAGTGAAGGTGGAGCCTGATTACATCTATATTTGTGACGGAAAAATATGGACATCTGCAGGGATTATGGCGGGCATCGACCTAACGCTCGCCCTGATTGCGGAGGATCTCGGGCGTATGGTCGCTTCACAGGTGGCTCAGCAGCTTGTGGTCTATTTCCGACGACCGGGTGGATATTCTCAGAAATCCAGTTTGCTGACTGTCGACCCATTTGGTGGAGTCTTTACGGAGCTGATGGGGTGGATACGGGAGCACATTGCCGAGGTGATGACTGTAGAGCGTCTGGCGTGTCGTGTTGCCATGAGTCCAAGGAATTTTTCCAGGACCTTTCGGAGGGAAATGGGCGTAACCCCAGCAAAAGCAATCGAACAGTTACGTTTAGAAGTTGCGAGAGAACGCGTGGAGCAAGGCCGCGATAGCTTTGAGCAAATAGCTATAAGCGTGGGCTTCAAATCGGCAGATAGAATGCGCCATGCGTTTTTGAGAGCATTCAACGAATCTCCTCAGAGCTTCCGTCATCGTATTTGCCTGAGCAATGACTGGAAAATACTGGCTGATGTGGACTCCCCTGAAGCGACGGTGATTCCAGACAATAGCGCTTGTTCTGGGCTGGATGCCGAATAAAATACTGTATGGCTCCACCACTTATTGCAATTTTTACTCTCATGTAAAATATAGTCCACTGGTGCGTATTAATCGTGTGTTTAACGCTCTTGATATTCACATGCCTGACCCGGAACCGCTTATGCGAAGTCCGGCTAAAGGACGGGAACAAAGACCGGGGATCATTTCACTAATCGGCTATGTTGCTCCAGCTCGTACTCGATAAATGCACTAATCATGCTGCGATACACTTTTTCAATGATGACTTCCGGAAGGCCTTCATTCGATGCCCTTTCACGAACCCGGTCGATGACCTGTTGTACTCTGTCAGGTGCACGCACGGATGCCTGATCTGTTTTAAACGCCGCTGCAGCTTTAACGCATTGAGCACGCTGAGCTATGAGTTTGACCAGCTCACTGTCTATCTGATCGATATGATTTCTGACATCAGTAATAGAGGTAAATTCCACGAAAAACGATCCCATCAACTAGTACAATGGATTGGTATGTTATAATAAACACAACGGAAAGCAAAACAGATTCCCCCGTCCCCGTGGATGGGGGTAATCGCACAGGAAAAGCCCCTTTTACGGGGCGCCTGATAAAAGTGACTTTTGCGCAGGCTCAGGCCTCCGGTTTAAGCAGCAGCTGACCTACTGATGGAAATCCCGCCTGCGCCAGGGTTCGCGATACGCGCGACGGGACCGTTTGATTACGTTCCAGCCATATAATGCGGAAACGCTGCTCTTCTCCATCTTCCCATCGAGGGGGATGGGATACGCCAAACGGGCATTTGAGTCGCGCCAGCGCATCTTTAAATTCACCATAAACCACGTTATCCGATATCAGGAACAGGTCCCATTTCGACGTCAGCAGCCTCACATTTTGCGGATTAATCCAGTAGGAGGTTAGTCGTCCTGTCAGAGGAACCCGCTGACCCAGGTGGCTAGCCTGGAACCGGGCAGCAGCAAAATGATGTGAACCACCCAGGTTGTTCCAGTATATCCGCGCCGGCATCCAGGAGAATTTGCTGAATTCCATCTCATTCAACCGTAGTTGGGAATGTGACAGATTGTTGTCCAGATGATCACTACTCACTGGTATGGCTAGTTCCCGGCAAAACTGCAGTGCAAAATCCTCCAAGCCGGTGCACTGCCTGTCACCATTCTTTGAACTGCTCATCCCACCGATTTCAGAAATATCACAGAGATAATTTTCTGTAATCTCGCAGCTGACCAGCCCGGCCAGTTGCGGGATGTGGAGTTTTAGGTAGTCATAATCACCATCATGGCCAGGTCGAAGATAGCGAATACAATTTTTTTCATAATTGAGCCAGGTGTGCCAGCACACAACAGATCGTAGCCAGATGGTATCCTCAATTAGCGGCAGCTTTACCGGCAAGGCCCCATTGTTTAGTCGACGGCGCAATGTCGAAGGATATCCCAGAGAATCTAGCAATACATCCTGGCAGGCCTGGAGGATTTTACGCCACAGAGGTGTGGCGCTGCTTATTCCATTATCAATCATATCAATGTTCTCAATTCTGTTCAGTTGCCATTGACCAACAGTCGTTGCTGGCCACCACAACCAGACTACCTCACAATTTTTGAGGCCGAAGAAGCTAAGGAGGCTAAAACTGACTTTTAGAGAAATTATTTTCGCTTTCAATGTATGCGCGCATCCAATTGATATTTAACATAAAACGCATTTTCGGTACTTTGATGTGTATATCATTTGCTACACGTTCGTGTTGTGTTATTCTTGTATATCAATTGCTATACAAGAGAGGTGTGTATGAAATCAGATGTTCAACTCAACCTAAGAGCTAAAGAGTCTCAGAGGGCACTCATCGATGCCGCTGCAGAAATCCTTCATAAATCGCGAACCGACTTCATTCTTGAGATGGCCTGCAAGGCTGCGGAGAACGTGATCCTTGATCGTCGTGTTTTCAATTTTAACGACGAACAGTATGCAGAGTTCATTGATATGCTCGATGCGCCAGTCGAGGATGAGCCCGCCATTAATAAACTACTGGCAAGGAAACCTCAGTGGGATGTATAACAGCGCCCGAGCCGTTATCCAGCGCCCATCAACTGGCCGAGTTCGTCAGTGGAGAAACGGTACTCGATGAATGGCTAAAACAGAGAGGTTTAAAAAATCAGGCTCTTGGTGCTGCCCGAACGTTCGTTGTTTGCAAGACGGGTACGAAGCAAGTAGCTGGTTTTTACTCTCTGGCCACCGGTAGCGTTAACCATACGGAAGCGACAGGTAGTCTTCGGCGTAACATGCCAGATCCTATACCGGTGATTATACTCGCTCGCCTGGCGGTAGATATCTCATTGCACGGAAAAGGGGTTGGCGCCGATTTACTTCACGATGCGGTTCTACGCTGTTATCGCGTAGCTGAGAATATTGGCGTTCGTGCGATAATGGTTCACGCGCTTACTGAAGAAGCCAAAGGCTTCTATACTCACCATGGATTTAAGGCATCGCAAACTCATAAGCGGACTCTGTTCCTTAAACTTCCATGACTCGTTACTGGAGTGGGAAAGTAGCTGAAACTTACGTAAAGTATTGATTGTTATTTTATTTATGTCATTATTTAACATAATCTTTGTTATGCGCACCAATTTTATAGAAGCAAAGCTGACATGGCCGTTCTGAGCTAAGCTTACCTGGCCGCTTCGGGCTACCTGCTGAGGATCCTGATATGACGGCTTCTGGTACGGAGTTTTTCACGATGAACGAAGTTAACCGGCTTAAAGTTATCCAGGACGTCGTTGACCGGCGGCTGACAACTCATCTCGCAGCTGAGCGTCTCGGTATTTCCGAACGGCACTGTCGCCGCCTGCTTCAGCGCTATCGTACAGACGGTCCGCTGGGTATGGCTGATCGCCGGCGCGGCAAGCCAAGTAACTATCAGCTGCCTGCTGGCCTTGCTGAACGTGCTGTACAGATCATCCGCGAGCGCTACTCAGACTTTGGTCCGACGCTCGCCTGCGAGAAGCTGGCCGAGCTTCACGGCGTGACGCTGTCTAAAGAGACCGTACGGAAGCTGATGATGCAGTCAGGCCTCTGGATCCCGCGCAGGCATCGTGCGCCAAAAATCCAGCAACCACGCTACCGCCGCGCGTGCGTTGGCGAACTGATACAGATCGACGGCTGCGATCACCGCTGGTTCGAGGAACGCGGTCCGGCCTGCACGCTGCTGGTTTACGTGGATGACGCGACCAGCCGCCTGATGCAGCTTCATTTCGTCCGCTCCGAGTCCACGTTCACCTACTTTGAAGCCACGCGCGGCTACCTGGAACAGCACGGCAAGCCGCTGGCCTTTTACAGCGACAAGGCCAGCGTGTTCCGCATTAACAACAGGAATGCGGCTGGCGGCGACGGTCAGACGCAGTTCGGTCGCGCGATGAACGAGCTGAACATCACCGGCATCTGCGCCAACACCAGCTCTGCCAAGGGCCGCGTGGAGCGAGCGCATCTCACGTTGCAGGACCGGCTGGTCAAGGAACTCAGGCTGCGTGACATCAGTACGCCTGACGCGGCTAACGCCTTTGCCGCTGAATTTATGGCGGACTACAACCGGCGTTTCGCGAAGGCACCGAGGCATGATTTTGACGTGCACCGTCCGCTCGATGCAGACGACAACCTGAACCAGATATTTACCTGGCGCGAACCGCGCAAGGTTTCGAAAGCGCTGACGGTCCGCTACGATAAAATGCTGTTGCTGCTTGAGGACAACGATGACAGCCGCCGCGCGATGGGCAAGTATCTGGATGCCTGGCAGTACCCGGATGGCCGCGTTGAACTCAGGAGTCACGGCACGGTGCTTCCCTACTCTGCCTATGACCGGCTGTCTGAAGTTGACCAGGGTGCGATCGTTGACAACAAGCGGCTTGGACACGCGCTGGCCGTGGCTAAACTGATGCAGGACAAGCGTGATAATACGCGGTCTCAGGGCCTTCCGTCGGGTAACGGTCCGCCACGAAGAATGAAAAAGAAAGACCCAACTAAAAAGCGACAGCGTGCGGTCAATGAGGACGACCTACTAGAGGCTCTGGTTGATTTGCAGACACGAAGCAAAGAGATATTTGGTAGCTAATTGTTTTTTGAAATACAATAAGTTGCTCTGAACACAGTATTATAAAGACCATTAGCTTATGGAGTGAGAGTGCGCCCTGAAAGAATAATAATATTAGGCAATGCTGGAAGCGGTAAATCTACTTTATCCCGAATATTGGGAGAAATGTTAAATTACCCTGTGACACATCTGGACCGGTTATTTTGGCGTCCGGGCTGGTTAAAGCCTGAATCTGAGGAGTTTCGTGAAAAAGTTACGGAGTCCGTACTTGACACGGTATGGATCAATGAGGGGAATTATGCCCGTAGGACGTTCGACTTGCGGCTATCAAGAGCAGACCTTGTAATCTGGCTCAACACGCCTCGAATAACGTGTCTTTTCAGGGTTTTAATCAGATCTTTTCTTAATAAATCCAGAACTGATCTACCTGATGGCTGCTCAGAAAAAATTAACTATGAATTTTTAGAATTCCTTCGATATGTCTGGCGTTTTGATACGCGAGACAGGCCTGAGATAGAAAGACTTCGAATCAAATTCGGCAGCGACGTTCCAGTTATTTATCTGCATAACAGAAAGCAGATAAAGTCTTTTCTGGCAGGTATACATAATAAGTAACTACTCTTAGGGTGGTATCAGTTAACTCGTAGAGAAATGGACAACTCAGATTTGCCTGAACCCGGTCATCTCTGCTTAGCTTTAACAAATGCTGTAACTCCAATATTCTAATGTCACTTTTGGGGCTGCGGATGTTTTCCTGGACTGTTATGTTGTGATCCCAAGATGCTGCCGATACTTCACCGGACTCATTGCACCTAATGATAGCTTGATACGTTTCTCGTTATACCAGCGTATGTACCTGTCCAGGAAGCAGATAAATTTTTCCAGCGTGATACCAGCCCAGTTTCTGCCATAGAACATTTCGTTTTTGATACGCCCGAAGAAGCCTTCACACGCAGCATTATCCGACGAGCATCCTTTGCGCGACATGGACCTTATAAGTCCGGATGTGTTGATACGATCGAGCCAGCCCGGCCACCGGTAATGGCCACCACGATCGCTGTGTATCACCGGTTTATCATGTTCGTTGAGCGTATCGAGTGCGTCATCGAGCATCGTATTCACCAGCGTCGCGTCCGGGCGTGTTCCTATCGACCAGCTTACAACCAGGCCATCAAAGCAGTCGATAACCGGCGACAGATAGACTTTTCCAGCCGGAAGCTGGAACTCCGTAATATCGGTCAGCCACTTCTCATTTGGCCTGCAGGAACTAAAATCCCGGGCGAGTAAATTTTCCGGTGCCGGACCGATTTCGCCACAGTAAGAGTTATATCGTCGTCGCCTGGTGCGCTTAACAACGAGCTGCTCTTCTGCCATCACTCTGCGGACAACCTTTTCAGAAATAACCCTGTTGTTACTGCGAAGCATCGCGTGAAGGCGCCGGTAGCCGTAACAGCGGTAATTCTCCTCAAAGATATCGGCCATGATCACGCGTATTTCCGCATACTTATCGTACAGACGTTTGCTGGCTTTGTGGTAAAAATAACAGCTGCGGGCAAGTTGCAGAACGCTTAGCAACTCAGCAACGGGGTACTTTTTCTTAAGGGCATCAACTATCAGGGTTTTCTCCCTGTTTTTCAGTTTCAGAAAGCTGATGCCCAGATCTTTTTTTATCAGTTCATTCGCCTTTGTCAGTATGTCACGTTCGAGCTGCAGCTGATGAACCTGCTTCCTGAGACGCTGGATTTCACCGAGTAAAGCATCCTGATTTTTATCCTGAGGGGCTGCCTTTCGTTTGCGCATGGATTGATAAGCCTCGTCACTGATAAGGTCTTTCTTCCATTTGTACAAGACCGGGACGCTGACGCCTATGCTTTGTGCAACTTTACGCGCGGTTCCACGTCGGTTACAGAGCTCCCGGACGGCCTGAGACCTCTCTTCCGGGCTGAAGCATTTGCTTGTGCCTGAGCGAATGACCAGGGGACGCGCATTTGGGTAAAACTCTTCAATCCAGCGCTTTAGAATTTCGTTACTGGGGTAGCCGATGGCTCGGTGAGTGTACGACAGGCAACCACCGTGAGTAAGATAATGCTCAACAGCAGCAATTTTCTGTGTACGTGAATAGCGCTCTCTTGGCTTTAATTCCCTGGGTAAATCGCCCTTCTCTTCATAAATCCGAACCCAACGGCCCAGCTGTTTTGTGGAAGGATATCCCAGCTCCATGACAAAAACGGAGGCTTTCTTTCCGTACCGGTAATAGAGTCTGACGGCCCGGATCCGGTCTTCGTATGAATGCATAAATTAACTCCTGAAGGTCCAGGAATTTGTCCACACTTCCACCTTCAGCTGCTACATAGTTTTGGTCATGACGATTTATTAAAAGGCTCATAAAGGTTCAAATCATTACATAATAACTATTATTGTTTCTTATCAATAAATTATGGAAAAACATACCTTGACCGAGGCATCCATAGTGCTATGTTTACGGTAAGCGACACAGCGCTTGGGCTGCACTCCTGAGGGACCATGACATTCGAGGATGATGCCTGTCTGCTATGTCAGGTTGGTCAAACCCTTCGCCCCGCAAGCGAGACAATCAGCAAGGAAGATTAATAGTATTGGCAATCTGTAGCGAAGAGTTGCAGTACTGCCCCTTCCATCATCCACAATGATAGCTATCAGTAAGTTAACGAAAATGAGAGGGCATCGGAAATGCTCGAAGTTGAATTTCAGGAATGGTTGAAGAGCAGAGGCGCCAAAACGCAAGCAGGCCTCAATTCCCGTATTTATGCTGTCAAAACTATAGAAAAAAATCTCGCAGCACTTGGTTCTCCTCATGCAGATCTGGATGCAGCCTACCAGGCGGATGGATTTGCGCAATTGCGGCAGCGGATCAAAGAGATTCACCGTGATGCCAAAGACAACGGCAATGACTATCGGTTACTAATGCCTGAATCAGAGCAACCGCTTAACCGATTGTCCAACTGGAATAGCTGGCTCGGACAATATGGACGTTTTCTGAGCGGTGATGACTCTCAGGCCGACGAAATTCGGGATTATGTCCTTGAAAACTACATCACCCCAGCCAGAGAGCGAGGTGACGCAAGTGTCACCCTGGTAGTTGGCCCTCTGAATACTGAAATGGGTCTCGACAAGGGATGGCCGAACATCTGTCAGGCTCTTGATGGTCAAAAATTTCAGGAACTAGCGGATGTTCCCCCTCCGGTGACGGAAGGGCCTAAAAAGAGCACAACCCGGAAATATACGTTCATCCTTACAGAAGGAAGCGAACTGGTGGCCCAGACCAAACCAACTCCGACTAACCTTATTTTTTACGGTCCTCCAGGTACCGGAAAGACCTATCACACGGCGAGGGAAGCCGTAGCGCTCTGCGATGGCAAAGATGCCTATCCGAACTCAAAAGATGGGCGTGCGGCCCTGATGGCGCGCTATAACGAACTGATGGCAGAAAAGAGAATCTCTTTCGTCACATTCCACCAGAGCTATGACTACGAAACCTTCGTTGAGGGTCTTCGTCCAGAAATCGGTGAAGATGAGTCTTCGTCTGCTGGATTCAGACTCATGCCTACGCCGGGGCTCTTCAGAGAAATTTGTGCCCTTGCCGATCAGGCCAGAACACAACCCCGTGCACAGACAGATGCCTCGGCACTGCAACTATCCCAGAAACGCTTCTGGAAAATGGGGCAAGGGACAATTGGCACCGAAGACGATGTGTATGAAGATGCCCGCGACAATGGGTATATCGCTCTGGGGTGGGGTGGGACCATAGACTGGAGCGCGGATAGATTCTCATCGTTCAACGCGATTCATGATGAATGGATCAAGCAAAATCCAGGGAATCTGACGCCTAGTAACTGGACGCAAACCTATCCCTTCCGATGCGAAATGAAGCCTGGTGATATCGTGATTGTCCCTTACGGGAACACTGCGTTTCGCGCTATCGCTGAAATAACTGGTGATTACTATTTCGTTCCTGAAGCCGAAGGTTACTATGCCCACCGCCGCCCAGTTCGCTGGCTACTGACCCTTGATGAACCACTGCCACTCGATACAATTATCGATGGTAACTTCACCATGCGGACGCTCTATTCCATTGCCACAAGTCGTGTGAATATCCCGGCGCTAGGCAGACTGCTCTCGAGTACAGAGAACCTGGATAATAGTTCCGATGTTAAAGGACAACCAGAACAATTCGTCCTCATTATTGATGAGATCAACCGGGCAAATATCTCGAAAGTGTTCGGTGAACTGATTACGTTAATTGAGCCGGATAAACGTCTTGGAATGCCTGATGCACTCACCGTAACTCTGCCTTATTCGAAAAAGAAAGATTTTGGCATCCCCGCCAACCTTCATATCATAGGCACCATGAATACCGCCGATCGATCCATCGCATTGCTCGACACAGCATTAAGGCGGCGATTCAACTTCCGGGAAATGGCTCCCGACGCGACCCTGCTAAGTGAAGTAGAGGGGATCGATCTCAAAGCCGTTCTTACCACCATCAACCAGCGTATTGAATATCTTATAGGTCGGGAATATCGCATTGGACACGCCTTCTTTATCAATTGTGAATCCAGGGCACAAGTTGAAGATGCAGTGCGCAATAAGGTCATACCGCTGTTACAAGAGTATTTCTTCGAGGACTGGAGCCGAATCGCGGCAGTGCTGGGCGATGGTTTTATGCAGGAAGCGCAGATTTTACCGCCACCCGGAATAGAGGGGGAACCATTATCAAGCTGGTCGGTACGTGCACCGTTCAGAAATGACGCCTTTGATCGACTGATAGGCAAAACCAGAACGTTAAATGTCACCGATCTTGAGGTGGCTGGTGAATCGAAAGAATGACGCACCTCACGGTTCGCGAATGGGGTGGTGTTTGTGTGAACACTGAAAGCAGCATAAACGCTCCTCATGCTTTTACCCGCCCTCAGGCTAACGCGCTGCTTACGGCGGCGCGCGAGCATCCGCTGGCAAATCAGCACGGTACTAATATCTTAATCGATCGCCATAACAAAATTATTGCCGGGCAAATGGTTGGGGTCATTGCCGCTCCGGGATGTAGCCTTGAGATCCTGCCCAAATTCGACGACGAGACGATAGAACCGGACGCCACAATACGCAATCGCCTGATACGTATGCTTGATGTCGCCCTCGGCCTTAAACTCGGCAATGGACAGGCTGCAACAATGGCGAGACAAGCTGAAAGCTTACTTGAGATACTCATCCGCTTGTTCGCCGAGCGACTCTTATCTGAAGTACATCGGGGATTACCGCGCACCTATTTGGCACAGGAAGACGATTTGCCCTCATTGCGCGGAAGGCTCAATATCAAACGACAATTCACTACGCTTGCCGTCCGCCCCGACCGTCTCGCCTGTCGTTACGACGAACTGTCGGCTGATACCGCCCTGCTTCGAATTATGAAGGCGTGTGTAGTTCTGCTTCACCATTATGCCCGCGCTGCTGATACGCTCCGTCGTCTGAATGAATTGCGCATCCTGTTAGCGGGTGTTAGCGACGTCCCTTTCAGTCATCTGCCGTGGTCACAGGTACGGATCGACCGAACCAATCATCGTTGGGAAGCCCTCTACAATCTGGCACGTCTTCTCCTGCGACGCGACTGGCAAGCTACACACCACGATAAACGAGCGCAGAACGGGATTACACTGCTTTTCCCAATGAACGACCTGTTCGAGGCATATATAGCGGCGCTGGCGAAGCGTGCTGTACGCGGTACGGAATGGACGGTTCGTGCACAGGCAGGCAGGTTATACTGTCTGATCGAGGACGTAAAAGAAGGCAAACCACGCTTCCAGACCCGACCAGATCTGCTTATCGAGCGGAACCATCAGATTGTTATGATCATAGACACTAAATGGAAGCGTATTGGTCGTCATCCCGAAGATGCCAGGCATGGCATATCGCAGGCTGATGTCTACCAGATGATGGCCTATGCACGGATTTATCAATGCCCACAAGTTATGCTTCTCTATCCACATCATGCAGGTCTGGGAACGCAACCTCTGAATGCAGGCTATAGGATTCTAGCAGGCAAGGAACAATTACAGGTGGCTAGTGTGAATCTGGTTCTCGATGAGGACAAGATTGTCGAGCAGTTAATTAACCTACTCAGCATCAACACGCAGTGAGGTGAAAAGGCGAGACCGGTGCACCTTGAGGCTCGGCACGGCTTTGTTGAATAAATCAGATTTCGGGTAAGTCTCCCCCGTAGCGGGTTGTGTTTTCAGGCAATACGCACGCTTTCAGGCATACCTGCTTTCGTCATTTTGTTCAGCGCTCGTACCAGGGCCATAGCCTCCGCAACCTGGCCATCGTAGTCACGCAGCGTCAGTGAACCCCCGAACAGCTGTTTTACCCGGTACATCGCCGTTTCCGCTATCGAGCGACGGTTGTAATCTGTTGTCCATTTCCACCGCGCATTACTCCCGGTCATTCGCTGATTAGCCACTGCACGGTTACGGTCTGCATATTCACCGGGCCAGTAACCCGCACCTTTTCGGGGACGGATAAGGGCGCTGATTTTCTTACGCCGCAGTTCATCGTGACAGAGCCGGGTGTCGTAAGCGCCGTCTGCCGATGATGCCCTGATTTTTCTGTGAGTCTGCCGGATAAGACCCGGGAAGGCTTCTGAGTCCGTCACATTGTTCAGCGACAGGTCTGCACAGATGATTTCATGTGTTTTGCTGTCAACTGCCAGATGCAACTTTCGCCATATACGACGGCGTTCTTTGCCGTGTTTTTTGACTTTCCATTCGCCTTCACCAAAGACCTTCAGCCCGGTGGAATCAATCACCAGATGCGCGATTTCACCTCGGGTGAACGTTTTGAAACTGACATTAACCGACTTTGCGCGCTTGCTGACACTGGTGTAATCCGGGCAGCGCAACGGAACATTCATCAGTGTAAAAATGGAATCAATGAAACCCTGTGCAGCCCGCAGGGTCAACCTGAACACGCGTTTAATGACCAGAACGGTGGTGATGGCGAGATCAGAATAGCGCTGAGGTCTTCCCCGTGATGAAGGCGTTGCCGACTCATACCAGGCCTGAATAGCTTCATCATCCAGCCAGAAAGTTATGGAGCCACGGTTGATGAGGGCTTTATTGTAGGTGGGCCAGTTGGTGATTTTGAACTTTTGCTTTGCCACGGAACGGTCTGCGTTGTCGTGAAGATGCGTGATCTGATCCTTCAACTCAGCAAAAGTTCGATTTATTCAACAAAGGCAGTAACGTATTGAACGCAAGATATTTTAATATTGTATTTATGGTTACTTTTTCTTCTTCATCATGTGTAGTAAATTGAAGGGACAACTTCCTGACGACATCAATGGATAATGATCATGGCTACCAATCCTGACGGATACCTCTCTTATTTGAAACCAGGCAGTACTGACTGGAAAGCATTAGATTATAAATCATATATATATTGGCGTGATCGCAGGCAGAGAAAAATATTAGAAGATGCAGGCACACCAATTCCGCAACCATTACCTCTATCCGAAGGAGAAAATAAAAAATTAAAAGACAACCAAGCATATGTTAATGAATTTTTATTAAAATCATTACAATTCCCTAACCTCTCATTCTTCGCTGGTAGCGGCACGTCACTTGGTGATGTTGGTGGACCAAGCATGTGGGATCTTTGGAAGTTTGCAATGTGGGAAAACCCTTTATTGCTAGAAAATGGGCAATTGAAGCCAGATGCAATAACTGTTTGTGATAAAGTAAGATATTCAGAACGAGACTACCCAAACATTGAACACTTTCTTTCAAATTGTGAAGCATACTTAGCTTTCCATGATGATGAAAATGTATTGAATTTTTTAAACCAAGTTAAATTGATTATTTTAGACAAATGTCGTTCATTTATTGATGATGGAAATTGCGATCTTACAGCCTACGTGAATTTACTTCAAAAAATGGCAAGAAGAAGAGTAAGAGACCCTAGGCTTAAAGTTTTTACCACTAACTATGATTTAACTTTTGAAACAGCTGCTTCAGAATTAGGAATGATGGTAGTAGATGGTCTTTCCTATACAGGCCTTCGTAGGTTCGATGGTAAGTACTTTAACTATGATGTCGTGAAAAGAGATGAAAACGAGCACGAATTTATAGAAGGTGTATTCCAATTATTCAAACTTCACGGCTCAGTTAGTTGGATAAGAAAAGATGGGCAAATCTATGAATCTAACAAACCTGAAGCCACAAACGCTTGTCTAATTTATCCTGCCAAAGGTAAATACCAACAAGCTTTTATCCAACCTCACTTGGAGTTACTTTCAAGACTTCTTGATTTCTTAAGAAAAAAGAATAATTGTCTAGTGATATCTGGATTTGGTTTTAATGATGATCATCTTTCTGAGCCAATTTATTCAGCAATTAAGTCGAATCCGAGCATGCGATTAATTGTTGTGGATTATAAATGTGCAACCCATATACAAAACAATGGAGAAAACGGCTCAAGCAAATATTGGCCATTGCTAATGGAACTTGCATTATCAGGATATGATATACATTTTATAAACTCCTCATTTATTGATTTTGTCAAACTAGTTCCTAATCTCAAAGCATTAACACCAGCCGAACAATTAGCTAAAATCATAAAACAAGTTGGAGCTAACGATTAAATATGAAAAACATAACACTTCAACTTGGAATTCTAAGAAATGATCTAAAGGTGGGAGTTATTTCATCAATTTTCGCTCAAACCGTCAGAGTTAACCTAAATTATGCCGGTGAAATTAGCGGCACATATTTAGATGGCTCTAGATATGGTAAAGGCGAAGTTGGGGAAATATTATTAATTGAAGGTCAACAATCCATAGTATTAGGGCGATTAATAGAAGTTAAACTACCCGAACGTGATAGAGGAGAGATATCTGGTGAGTTACATAAGAACTATAAAGTTGATGCCGTAGGAGTAATTCAATTACTTGGTACAATAGATCCATCGAATTTCCGTATTGATTCAGGAATAAAATCCTACCCTCGATTAGGTGATAGAGTTTACTCTGCTCCTTTGGACTTTATATCTTTAATCCCAGAACTAATTAATAAAGGTCTCGTAAGTGATGAGGAAGAACGGGTCGGAATTGTTTTAGGATATATTTCAGGAGGTTCTACAAGTATAGTCACAGTTGAGCCAGATAAACTTTTTGGAAGACATTGCGCCATTCTTGGTGCTACTGGAGGAGGAAAAAGCTGGACAACAGCTAAACTGATAGAAGAATGCTCTAATTATGAAAATTCCAAGACAATAATCATTGATGCAACAAGCGAATATAGATCATTTCAATCAGAACACTGCTTACATTACCATTTAAGCTCACCAATAAATAAAAACATTAACTCCTTAGAGTTTAGAATACCACCTACTGATTTCATTGAATCAGATTTTGTTGCTATGTTTGATCCCTCTGGTAAGGTTCAGGGACCTAAACTTAAAGAGGCCATAAAAAGCCTTAGATTAGTATCATTAGACCCAACCATTGCAACTGATGGTATTTTGAAAAAAATAAACCAACCTAAAACAGATTATCGCCGCGCGATGAATACAGGAGATAACTCAAAACTTGTTGATAATCCATCCCAACCTTTTGATATAACTAAACTCATAAAGCAAATCGTTCAGGAATGTTGTTACGACAATGGTGACAATTCTTGGGGAAACGCTGCAACTCAAGACTTAAGCTATTGCTCTTCTCTTTTAACAAGAATTCAAGCTGTCACTTATGCGAGCTCATTAAAATCTGTTTTTAATAGTGGCGAGGAAATTGAAACATTAGGAACAATATTAGAATCCTTTTTATTGTCTAATAAACGGGTGCTCAGGTTATGCCTTAGTGATGTAAGCTATGAATTCTATGCAAGAGAAATTCTTGCAAATGTGATTGGAAGAAAGCTTTTAACACTAGCTCGTCTAGAAAAATTCAGACTTAATCCATTATTAGTCATAGTAGACGAAGCCCATAACTTTCTTGGTAAGCGAGTGGGATCAGAAGATCATGCGGTTAAACTTGATGCTTTCGAGATGATCGCAAAAGAAGGTCGAAAGTATGGCCTAAATATTTGCCTAACAACACAAAGGCCTAGAGATATTACAGAAGGTGTACTTAGTCAAATTGGAACCTTGTTAGTCCATCGTTTAACAAATGATAGAGATAGAGATGTTGTTGAGCGAGCTTGTGGTGAAATTGATAAATCTGCAGCATCATTTTTACCAAGCCTCAAGCAAGGAGAAGTTGCTCTGGTTGGTGTTGATTTCCCAATCCCCATGACTATACAAATAGACAAGCCTATATATCCTCCTGAATCTGATTCTCCAGGATACAGTAAAATATGGAAAAAATGATATACAGGGTCTTACGACCCTGTTTGAAGTAACATCAATTAAATAGGGCTTTTACCAAAATCATAGGGCGTTATATAGCCCTGTGCATTTATATAAAGGTAATCAGCCCACCACTGCACCATCAGTCTCCGCTCTTCCAAATGCTCGGACGTTGAAGTGGTTTGCTGGCCTGTAGGCTTTGGCCTTTCGGGCCGTATCGTCAGAATTGACGGCGTGCGAGTACAAAAGAGGTCGCCCAGTGGCGACCTTCCTTTATTTGTATCTGCATCAGAAAAAAGGCGGGCGGCGGAGATACCGCCCCTGAGGAACAACGAGGATCTTTATCGTTATTTTTCTGAGAGATTGGAATAAGGGAGCGGCGGCAACGCCCATTGATGGGGGGAGAAACCCCAAACGCGCCGCGCTCGTGCCAGTTAACATCATGGCAAAATGGCCCGGAGGAGAGCCGGGACTTATTGCGGTTGTTAGACCGCTGGCAAAACCCATCGCGGAAGGCTAATACCACGGCATGGGAATAAGCGGCGCTGGTGAAGTGGTTTACTGAATTTGGCCACCTGAACAGAGGTGATATGCTCACCTCAGAACAACACAGGTGCCATAATGAAAAAAAGAAATTTCAGCGCAGAGTTTAAACGCGAATCCGCTCAACTGGTCGTTGACCAGAATTACACCGTGGCAGATGCAGCCAGCGCTATGGATGTCGGCCTTTCCACAATGACGCGATGGGTGAAACAATTACGTGATGAGCGGCAGGGAAAAACACCAAAAGCCTCCCCTATTACCCCGGAACAAATTGAAATCCGTGAGCTCAGGAAAAAGCTACAACGTATTGAAATGGAAAATGAAATATTAAAAAAGGCTACCGCGCTCTTGATGTCAGACTCCCTGAACAGTTCTCGATAATCGGGAAACTCAGGGCGCGTTATCCTGTGGCCACTCTCTGCCATGTGTTCGGGGTCCATCGCAGCAGCTACAAATACTGGAAAAACCGTCCTGAAAAGCCAGACGGCAGACGGGCTGTATTACGCAGCCAGGTACTTGAACTGCATGGCATCAGCCACGGCTCTGCCGGAGCAAGAAGCATCGCCACAATGGCAACCCAGAGAGGCTACCAGATGGGGCGCTGGCTTGCTGGCAGACTCATGAAAGAGCTGGGGCTGGTCAGCTGTCAGCAGCCGACTTACCGGTATAAACGTGGTGGTCATGAACATGTTGCTATCCCTAACTACCTTGAACGGCAGTTCGCCGTGACCGAGCCAAATCAGGTGTGGTGCGGTGATGTGACCTATATCTGGACGGGTAAGCGCTGGGCGTACCTCGCCGTTGTTCTCGACCTGTTCGCAAGAAAACCAGTGGGCTGGGCCATGTCGTTCTCGCCGGACAGCAGGCTTACCATGAAAGCACTGGAAA
>OGXN01001368.1_pt1 | contig 23589 bp, 16 predicted proteins | sample 1576281 | NCBI WGS metagenome assembly OGXN01 (sample SAMEA3541494, study PRJEB24748) | human gut metagenome | biome: human gut; feature: human-associated habitat; material: faeces | place: China | collected 2012
CACATCCTTTTTTGGATGCGGTCTTTCCCTTTCAGGCAGACTGTGATAGACTTAACAATTAGAAATATATAGCCTGAATAAGAGAAACATACGAGGAATAAGATATGGAAAAAAAGAGTTTGAAAACAGCGCCGCCGGTATTGTCGGCTTCGCTGCGGGAAATTGAAGATGGCCTTGCCTTTCTGCAGGATGCGAGACGGGAAGACATGCTGGTAGAGCAATGCCGCATCAGGGGAATGACGGCCGAAAATGAGGATTTTTATAAGCTTAACCTGGAAGGCGTGGTTTTTGAAAACTGTTCCTTTTTTCATTGTAATTTTGAAAAGGCAAGCTTTATTGACGTGCAGTTCAGAAACTGTGATTTTTCCAACAGCGTTCTGGATGACTGTTATTTTAACCGATGTGAATTCCTGTTTGTAAAAGGCGTGGGCGCCGATTTCCATGAAAGCCTTCTGAAAGAAACAAGGTGGGAGGAATGCAGCCTGTCTTTTGCCAATTTCAGCGGATCCAGATGGGAATCTGCCAGCCTGGCCGGATGTGATATGCAGGAAAGCTATCTTGCGGACTGCCGTTTTAAAAAGGTGGAGTGGAAGGATTTGAACTTGAAGAGGGCCAGTTTTTTCCATACATCGCTCAAAGGGATGGACCTGAGGGGTAACGATGTGGAAGGTATTATCGTGTCGGAAGAAAAAAATGAACTCAGAGGGGCTATGGCGGATATTTATCAGGCCGCAGATCTTGCAAAGCTGATGGGCATTGTAATAAAATAAAGTTTGGAATGCGGAAAGGAAGGCAGATTATGGCGATTGATAAAGTAAGAGAATATTTAAAACAGTGGAATGCGGATGGAAGAATCAGAGAATTCCAGGTATCCAGCGCTACGGTGGAACTGGCGGCACAGGCGCTTAACTGCGAAGGCAGCAGGATTGCAAAGACGCTGTCCTTTGAGACTGCAGACGGGTGCATCCTCGTTGTAGCAGCCGGAGACGCAAAAATAGATAATGCCAAATATAAGGCCAGGTTCGGGACAAAGGCGAAAATGATTCCGGCCGCGGAAGTGGAAGAAAAAATCGGACATGCGGTAGGGGGCGTCTGCCCTTTTGCGGTAAACGAAGGCGTGAAGATTTATCTGGACGAATCCCTGAAACGGTTTCATACCGTGTTTCCTGCCTGCGGCAGCAGCAACAGTGCTATTGAACTGACCATGGAGGAATTGGAAACGTATTCCGGAACCGGGGAATGGGTGGATGTATGCAAAGGCTGGGGAATGGACGAGAAATCTGCTTTGGGGCAGGCGATGTGAAAAGACGGGTAAACGGATGATGGTGGAGGAAGAACAGTTTTTGTCTTTCCGGCTGTGGAAGGAGCATAAAGGAGTCGTTTTTCTTTTCGGCCTTTTTACGTTGCTTTTCAGCGCTTTTTACTTAATACTGATAGGCGGCTGGCAGGCGGAAGGTGCGGCGGAGTTGGGTAAATTGATAATAGCCTTCGGTTTGCTATATATGGGGCCGGGAATTATGTGCAGTCTGCTGGGAAGTGTTTTGCTGGCAGGGCAGAGTGAGGAGTGTTATTCTCTGTTCCTTCTGAGGCGTCTGCCGGGTTTTGCAGTAGAAGCGTTTGTCTCAGGAATCATAGGATTCCTTTCTTCGATCGGAGTGGTTATAGGGCTGTTTCTGACCGTGAGGAGAAGAGGTTGTACGGAAAAAGAAAGAGAGAAGGACTGGAAGAAGTTTGCAGACGGCAGTGTGGGATATGCGGTAAATGCGGAGGAGAATGCGGCGTGGCTGTCGGATAATAACAGGAATAATACGGAAGGTGCGGCCGTGATATTATCCTGCGGATTGATGGCTTCTCTGGGTAATCTTATGCTGAGCAGCAGCTTAGGGGAAGGAAAGCTTCCCGGAAAGGCTTTTGACAGGGGGCTTGAGATTTATGTGCGTCTTAAAAGTTATTTTGACAGACTGGTAAAATCCGGTACTGCAGTGATACTCAGCTGTTCTGTGACAGCGATGTCTGCATTCGTATATGATGCAAATAATGTAGTCAGGCTGGGCATGCTGGGAACCGGCAGAAAACATGACCGCTCCATAGCTGTTTCTGCTCTGGCAGAGTGGGCCAGGGCTGTAGGAATCGATAATAAGACTATCCCGTCCGGTTTGCTGGCTTTTGTGCTCTGGCTGCTGATTGCGGCGACAGTCTGCCTGTATGGATATCATTTTTACAGATGTTTCCGGCTTTACTTCTGGAATGAGACATGGGAAGCGACATATCGGGAAAAACTGGAGCACAGCGGTGTGGCACCCAATATCAGCACGGTGCCGTTTCCCAAATGGTAGGGAGTATCGGAAGAATGGCGGGTGAAAAGGAGTTTTTTTATTGCACAAGCGTGTATATCTATGGTAGGATGAAGGTAACAAAATTCTATTGAGGCCGTTAGCGCCTTGTCATGTGTGGGTTATGTGAGTCTTGAAGAAAAATCTCCCTGGAATTCCGAAGATGACGGAGAAAAGAATAGGCGGAAAAAGGAAGGGGCGGCCGGATGCGGCGGGCTTTTCATTTGGAGGAACGAATGGATAAAAATCAGATATTAAAGCAGTATTTTGGTTATGACAGCTTCAGAGACGGACAGGAGCTGCTGATCGACAGTATTTTGCGGGGACAGGATGTTCTGGGAATCATGCCTACCGGAGCGGGGAAATCCATCTGCTATCAGGTGCCTGCCCTGATGATGAAAGGGATTACGCTGGTTATTTCACCGCTGATATCCCTGATGAAGGATCAGGTGGGAGCCTTGAACAGCGTGGGAGTGCATGCCGCATATCTGAACAGTTCACTCACACAGGGACAGTACCGGAAGGCGCTGGAATATGCGAGAGCCGGGCGATATCCGATTATATATGTGGCCCCGGAACGGCTGGTTACGGAGGAGTTCCTGGATTTTGCCCAGAATGCGGATATTTCCATGGTGGCGGTAGATGAGGCGCATTGTGTATCCCAGTGGGGGCAGGATTTCCGTCCCAGCTATCTGAAAATCGTGGAATTCATTGCCCGTCTTCCCAAAAGGCCTGTTGTGGGAGCGTTTACTGCTACGGCTACTAAGGAAGTAAGGGATGATATTATTGATATTCTGATGCTGCAGTCTCCGGAGGTGCTGACAACAGGTTTTGACAGGCCGAATCTTTATTTTGGAGTGCAGACCCCTAAGGATAAGTACGCCACTATGAAAAATTATCTGGAAATGCACAGAGAAGAAAGCGGAATCATTTACTGTCTGACCAGAAAAGTGGTGGAAGAGGTATGCGACAAGCTGCGGAGTGACGGCTTTCCTGCTACCCGTTATCATGCGGGGTTAAGTGATACGGAAAGAAGGCAGAACCAGGATGATTTTATTTATGACAGATATCCTGTGATGGTGGCGACCAATGCTTTCGGAATGGGGATAGATAAATCAAATGTACGGTATGTGATACATTATAGTATGCCTAAAAATATGGAGAGCTACTATCAGGAAGCCGGAAGAGCCGGAAGAGATGGGGAACCTGCGGAATGTATTCTGTTGTACGGCGGGCAGGATGTGGTTACGAACCAGTTCTTTATTGACAATAACCAGGATAATCAGGAAATGGATCCGCTTACCAGGGATCTGGTGACGGAGAGGGATCGGGACAGGCTGCGGAAGATGACCTTCTACTGCTTTACCAATGAATGCCTGCGGGATTATATCCTTCGGTATTTTGGGGAGTATGGATCGAATTACTGCGGGAATTGTGCCAACTGTCTGAGCCAGTTTGAGGAAGTGGATGTGACGGAGATTGCACGGGCCCTGATTGGATGTGTGCTGGCGTGCAGGCAGAGGTATGGGACGAATGTGATTATTGATACCGTACATGGGGCGAATACGGCGAAAATCAGACAGTACCGGATGGATGAGAATCCTCATTATGCGGAACTGGCAAAGGTGCCCACGTATAAGCTGCGGCAGGTGATGAATTACCTGATGCTGAATGAATACCTGGCGGTGACGAACGATGAGTATGCGGTGGTGAAGATCACCGGGAAATCGAAGCTCATTCTGGAAGAGGATGAGACGGTGACCATGAAGATGGCGAAGGAGCAGGAGCATCCGGCTAAGGCGGCAGGAGAAAAGAAAGGGAAGAAGAGCAGGGGAGCGGCGGCCTTTGAACTGGATGAAGAGGATGAGAAGCTGTTTGAGATTCTGCGTGGCCTGCGGGCAGAGCTGGCGAAAAAGGAAGGGGTGCCTCCTTATATTGTGTTCTCGGATAAATCGCTGGTACATATGTGTGTGATCCGTCCTGTGAATAGGAATGAGATGCTTTCGGTGTCCGGGGTGGGCGAATTTAAGTATGAGAAATATGGGGAAGTGTTCCTGGAGAAGGTGATCGAATTTAATAAAGAGCATGGGAAGACGGATGACCCGGACAGTTTGGGGGCAGTGGAGTTTTCCAGTCTGGATTATGATGTAGTGCAGGATTATGAAGGGGATGTTGCTGAAGCTGGAGAAGAGGCTGCTGTGAGGACTTCGGCGGGGAAAAAGAATAAGGCGGAATTTGTGATGACGGAAGAGATTGCCTCCCAGCTGCATTATGCGGAAAAGATGTCTCTGAGTGATTTGGTTGGGCAGATGAATGATTTGAGGGATGAGAGCACGATGAAGCGTCTGACGATAAAAGCGGTGGAGCAGATGCTGCTGGATGAGGGGCTGTTTGAATTGAAATTCGTTAACCGGATGCCGCTGCGAAAGATAACGGAGTATGGAACGGACTTCGGGATAGAGGCGGAAACGCGGATTAGTTCGAAGGGGAATGAGTATGAGGTGTTTTATTATACGCAAGAAGCGCAGAGAGGGATTGTGGAGCTGCTGCTGACGGCGGAGAATGGTGGTAAATAAGGAGGACGTGTGGGCCCTTTCGACTGGTTTGGTGACAGTGGAGAGGGCTTTTGTTTGTATTAGATTAGGCATCATCAGCTTTAAAATAATAATTTTGTTTTGTTCATTTTTATATGCTATACTAATAAAAAATAGGGCGATAAATCGGAATTTGGAGAAACAAAATTTATTTTTGAAAATGATATTATATTGAAATAGGCTTTAGGGGGGATATGGAATATAATAAAAATCAAATACTAATAAAGCAACTACCAACAGCAGTTGTTATAAAAAACTTTATAAAAGGGCATCAGGCAGATTGTGAGGAGTATTTAAAAGACTTTATTAACTTATCAAAATTAGTCAAGGAAAAAGGAAATGAACAATTTTCCCTAAGAAAACACGAAGAACAAAGCCAAGGACAAGCAGATATTTATAATTCTTTTTATGAATTAGATTTTAAAACCTTAGTAGATACCAAGTATATGGAAGCAAAAAGCATGCTTAGCAATTCTATTACTGAGCTTTGTCCAGGAGTGACATCAGTTGGTTGTTCTAGGATAAAGGGAAGTGAAACCGTCTTTGATATAATTAAATGCTTCCGTGGTAAAACGGTAGAGGACTTAAAAAACATAGAGAGTGGAAAACTAAGAATCCCTGAAAGTAGGGCAATAAAAAAAATGCTAAATAAAGTATCAGTAAACAAGAATATTCTACTCTTTTTACCCTATGATTATTCTATTGAAAGAATTGAAACAGACCTAAGTATTGCAAAACTAATAGTTGATTGTATTGCAAATGATTTAAAAGGATTGCTTATATATAGAAGAGCGAAAATAGTTAAAGAAACTTATATAGCTTTTATATCTGCTAAATATTTCATTGTCGCTCAAGAAATAGATAGTAATCTTATTTTCTATGATATGATAGATACAAGTGCAAGTGAATTGTATAACTATCTATTTTATGTCGGGAAACTGTGATTTGTAATATTCATAAGTTAATTTATCTGTTAGAAAAATTCCGGTTTGTAGGGGGTGAATAGCGCGCAAAATGAACGTCGTAGGGAGGATACAATATGAAGCAAGATATTGTAGTAAAATTTGTTGAAGCAATCAATAATCAAAACCTGTCACTTATTATTGATATGATGTCAGAAGATTTTTATTTCATTGATACCTACGGTAATAAAGAAAATAAGGAACAAATGAAAATAGGTTGGCAAGGGTATTTTAACTGGTTTCCCGATTATCTCATTGAGATTTATGATTACATTGAAAGTGATAAATTTTCCATAATTATAGGAAAAGCAAGAGCTTCATATTTGGGAAACAAAGAAAAATATTGGGAGTTTCCCGCTTGCTGGAAAGTAATAATTAAAGGGAATCAGATTCAAACATGGCAAGTATTTTGTGACTCAAAAAAACAGTTGGATTCTATGAAATAACTTCATATTTATTGGGGAAATTTACGTATTGGTTTAGAATTTCAGCAATGAGTATTTCACTAAATAAAAAAGATGTAGATAATCCTTTCTATGCTTATTTGTTCTATTCCAGTGGTAGTTACTTTCTTTTTGCTATTTCTCTGTAGAGCACAGATTAGGGAATCAATATATATATATTAGATTGTGCAAATATATCTTTCCTGTATGTGAATATATTGGATCACAAATATATAACATGTTGGGAATACCATCTCATGATACAATTTTGGGCATAAGGAATAACAAAGTAGTAGTTGCATGTAAAGATTTTTTTGCTGAAGGAAAAAGCTTTATGAATTTGATAAAATAAAGGTTACGTTTGAACCCCGTTTTTTTGAGTCCAATGGTAACGAGACAAATGGGAATACTGACAGAAATAACAGTAACTGGGGTATTATTATATCAGAAAATGGTATGAAGAGAATTGCACCTGTTTATGATAATGGAAATTGTTTGAATTATAAATGGGATGATGAAAAAATGCAGTCAATATTGGAAAATGAGAAATTGCTTGAAACAGAGGCGTATAAAGGAAGAGGTTCTTCCTTATATTGTGTTCTCGGATAAATCGCTGGTACATATGTGTGTGATCCGGCCTGTGAATAGGAATGAGATGCTTTCGGTGTCCGGGGTGGGCGAATTTAAGTATGAGAAATATGGGGAAGTGTTCCTGGAGAAGGTGATCGAATTTAATAAAGAGCATGGGAAGACGGATGATTCGGATAGTTTGGAGGCGCAGAGAGGGCTCTATTTATTTAGTAGGAGTGTCCGAAATTCGTCGGGTTTTAAATAAAGAAATTCGAACAAAAGAGGGGACAAAAACAGGCAATGGTAAAAACAGATTAGTATATCCCCTTTTTCCTATATATCATTGTCAGGGTAACAATCTTTAGTAAGGAAGTTATGATAACAGTCAAATCAGAATTAGCTCTTTGCCTGTTATTTATTAAGTAAGGTACAGGCAGGACCCCCCATCCTTTTTCTGATGCCAGTTATGGTCTGCATCCAGCCTGCCACAGGTTATAACACATGGATATACGGATGATACGAAAGATTAGAGCCCCACGTATGCATGATCCAGATAAATCCAGGCATACGGGGGCAATTCTGTACATATGAGAATAAATCAAATTTATCTAAGAATAAATCATTGATTCCTTCCTGGGCTTGTGGAAAAATGAAATAAGAGCATCAAATGGGAGAACGAAATGGCAGGCAGAATCCCTGTCTGATTCACAAAATAGAACAGCCAATTAAAAGTGGGGAGATAAGGAGTAACTATGAAATTATGGTATGACAAACCGGCGCGTTTCTGGCATGAGGCCCTGCCAATCGGCAACGGCAGAATGGGCGGCATGGTGCACGGCGGTATCACAAGAGAGTTGATTCAGTTAAATGAGGACAGCGTCTGGAGCGGGAAGCATCTGAACCGCATCAACCCGGATGCAAAGGAGAATCTTCCTGTGATTCGAAAGCTGATTCGGGAAGGCCGGGTGGAAGAGGCGCAGCGACTCGCCATGTATGCGCTCTCAGGTGTGCCCAATTCCCAGCGTTCCTATCAGACGGCGGGCGAATGTTATCTGCAGATGCACCATGGGGATGAGGTACAGAATTATAGGAGAGAGCTGGAGCTTGCGGAGGGCATTTCCCGCGTAGCTTATACGGTGCAGGGCGTGCGTTATATACGGGAAAGCTATGTATCCTATCCGGAGAACTGTATGGTGATGGTGCTGAGGACGGAAGACGGAACCGCTTTTTCCTTTGATTGTCTCCTGGGACGCTGTCACAATGCCACAGATGAAGTGGAAAAGGTGGATGAGCATACGATTTGCTTTACGGTGGACGGCGGGCAGGAGGGGATATCCTTTGCTGCGGCGCTTCGCGCGAAGGCAGTGGGCGGTTTCGTGCGTGTCATCGGAGAACACCTGCTTGTGAGGGATGTGCGGGAGGCATATCTCTATCTGGATATTGAGACGAGCTTCCGGGAAGCAGATTACCGAAAAGTCTGTCTGGACAGAATCAGGGCGGCGGCTGTGAAGGAAGAAGTGGATATCCGGGCCTTACACAAGGAAGATTTCGGCTCTGTTTTCAACAGGCTTGCCCTTTCCTTTGAGCTGACGGATGCAGACCTTGAGCAGATTCCGACAGACGAGCGTCTGCGCAGAGTGCAGGCAGGCGAGAGGGATATGGGGCTGATGGAGCTGTATTTCCAGTATGGCCGATACCTTCTGATGTCTTCGAGCAGGAAGGGAAGCCTTCCCGCTAATCTGCAGGGTATCTGGAATGACAAGCTTTATCCTGTGTGGGAGAGTAAGTTCACCATCAATATCAATACAGAGATGAATTACTGGATTGCAGGAAGCGGGAACTTAAGCGAATGCCAGCTCCCCCTCTTTGATTTGCTTGAGCGGGTGAAGGAGAGCGGCAAGGAGACGGCGCAGAAGATGTATGGCTGCAGAGGGAGCGTTGCCCATCACAATACGGATTTGTACGGGGATACGGCACCCCAGGATCACTGCATCACTTCCACTTTCTGGGTGATGGGAGAGGCCTGGCTTGCTACCCATATCTGGGAGCATTATCTGTATACGGGTGATGAGGCGTTCCTGCGTGAACATTTTGATGTGTTGGAGCAGTGTGTGACTTTCTTCTATGATTTTCTGATAGAGGACGAAGAGGGGAATCTGGTGACTTCTCCGTCCATGTCGCCGGAGAATACCTATGAAAGGGCGGATGGAACGTACGGCGTACTCTGTGAGAGCGCAGTGATGGATACAGAGATTTTAATGGAGCTCTTTTCCTGCTATATCAATGCATGCAGGGTGCTTACGCTTGACGAAGAGAAAGCCAGGAAAGCGGCCTGCGTGATGGAGCGCTTCCCAAAGCTGAAAATCGGCAGACACGGACAGCTTATGGAGTGGATGGAGGATTATGCAGAACCGGAACCGGGACATCGGCATATTTCCCATGTATATGGCGTGTATCCGGGAAGTTCCATTTCCTATGAGAAGACAGGCGAACTGATGGATGCGGCGAAAGTGACGCTTGAGAGGCGTCTGGCAAACGGCGGCGGTCATACTGGCTGGTCGCGGGCATGGATCATTGGCTTATGGGCGCATTTCAGAGAAGGAAGGAAAGCGTACGAGAACCTGCAGGCGATCCTTACCATGGGCACCTATCCCAATCTAATGGATAATCATCCGCTTGGCGAGCATGATTATGTATTCCAGATAGACGGTAATCTCGGCGCATCGGCGGCTGTCCTTGAGATGCTTGCCTACAGCAGGCCGGACAGACTGGAACTTCTGCCGGCGGTGACGGCTGAGACGGCGGGCGGACGATTGAGAGGCATGGGACTTCGAAGCGGCGGAACTCTGGATATGGAGTGGAAAGACGGAAAGGTGCTGTGGTACCGCATCGTGCCCGGACGGGATACGGAACTGGTAATCTGCGTAAATGGAAAAACGGAAGAAGTGAAGCTGCAGGACGGGGTGGAATATTGCGGAAAATAAAACAGGATAAAATATTTTGGTATTACCTGCTGACTTATCTTGCGGTACTGTTTATCCCTATGGTGATCTGCTGTTTCTATTATATTTATATGCTGTCCCTGATTGCAGAGGATGATATCAGGGCAAAAGAGAGCGAGCTTTCCCATGCCGTTGTGCTGGTGGACAATGTGCTGGACGAGTTCGAGTATCTGGGAGACTCTATCGCTGCTAATTCTTACGTTAATGGATTCAGCAGGAGAACGAATGTATTCGACTATCCCAATACCTATCGGGTGTATGAACTGCGGGCTTCCCTGCCGGATTTGTACCAGATGAATCAGTCGATTTTTTCATATTTCATCTTTTTTGACCAGAGTGAAATGGTTATTGGTAAAAATGCGGCGTATACTTATGAAGAATTTTATAACCTGTATATGCATGCGGACAAATATGCAGGCTTTGAAGATTGGTATACGCATATGAAAGAGGAGAAAGTTCTCTATGGGCTTTCTCCTATAGAAAAGTATTACTATACAAAAGATGAAAAGGATATATATTTGAAGCTTTGCTATTATGAGAGACCGCTTATGTCGACGAGTGCAGAATCCAGCAGCAGGATTCAGATATATATGGAAGAGTCCGCGCTGGAAGAGATGCTGCCTGTGCCTGTGGAAGGCGGGATTCGTTTTATGGAGGATATGAGCGGGCAGCTGCTTTATTTCCGGCAGGATATTTCAGAAGAGCCATGGCAGCAGGAGAGAATCCTGGAACTGAGGCAGCAGATACAGGAAGAAAAGAAGGGAGACCGTCTGAAAATCCGATTTGGCGGAGAAGAATATGAGGTTGTAAAGTATGTTTCCAGCCGTTCAGGGCTTACATATTACGAATTGCTGCCGCAGGACGTGGTAATGAAAAGAGTATTTTCCACCTTGTTGGTATCCGGTGTATTTATTCTGGCGGGAGCAGTGACAGGCATACTGCTCAGCTATTATATGTCAATGCGAAGCGTCACTCCGATCAATGATATACTGCGTCAGGTATCCAGGAGTACGGAACATTTTGAGGGACATCAGTCGGTATTTTCCAGTTTAAAGACCACGTTTAATTACCTTGCGGCTACTAATACCAAACTCGCGGATGCGATTGAGAGCCAGCGCCCTTATCTGCGGAATGCATTTATGAACCGTCTCATTTATGGAGATTTCAAGGCGGATGGAGAAGCAGAGAAAATTGCGGAGCATGTGGGTTTTGAATGGAGAGACAGGGTGTTCGGTGTTGTATTGTTCCGATTTCATCTGTTTCCCGGGGATGTAAGGGAAGAAGATATGAAATTAATGTGCTCCTGCATCCTGTCCCTGATGGAAGTGATCGAAAAGGAGGTCCCGGACAGCCTGTATACCAGTTTGGGCGAAGAACAAGTGGTACTGCTTCTGGGTATTGCAAAAGAACGGGAAAGTTTGTTCCAGGAGGAAGTGGAAGAGATTATCCTGCGTATCAGGGAGAATATCTCATTCAGTATTGCAGAGAAACTTTTTGCCTATGGCGGCAATCGGGTAGAGACGCTGGAGCAGGTTTATGAATCCTATCAGAACGCGTCCTATATGATTTTTGATGAAAATGACCAGATCGAGAATCCGATTATCTGGTATCGTGAGTCTGCCGGGGATGTACTGAAGTATCCGCCGCAGGATTTGCAGGTGAGGCTGGGACATTTTGTGATGGCGGGAGACGGCAGGGGACTGCATGACGCGCTGGAAGAGATTATGAAGAAATATATCATAGAAAACAATCTTCCTGTGTATCTGCAGCAGATGCTGCTGAGTGAACTGCAGTCTGTGATTTTCCGTATCATAGGGCGTATAGGGATGGGGGAAGAGGATTACAGGAACTATTATGCGAAGCTGGAGGAGAACCACAATGCGCCCCTGATTACACAGTTTATAAGTACCCTGAATCTTTACAGGCAGGTATGCGAATATGTGGACAGACAGATGCATCGGGGTATGTTTGATATGAATTCCTCTGCGGTGACGGCATATATTGATACTCATTTCGGAGATCCGGAATTATGTCTGGCTTCCGTGGCGGCGCATTTCAAATTAAGTGAAGGGTATTTGTCCCAAATGTTCAAGAAAACTTACGGAACGAATTTCTCCACATATGTGGAAACGGTTCGGGTGGACAAGGCGAAAGATTTTCTGATGAATACGAATTTGCCTGTCAGTGAGATTTCGGAACTGGTGGGTTACCTTGCACAAAATACTTTTGGCAGAGCCTTCAAGAGAGTGACGGGGCTCAGCCCTTCGGAATATCGAAAAAAGAAGCGTGTATCTACTTAAGAAAGCCCGTATTTACGGGCTTTCTTAATTTTTGCATGGTAGTACTGGGAGAATTGTAGAATGATTTTTTGAAGAAAAAATGATAATGTGGTTTCAGCAAAACAAGAGAAGGAGGTACGAAGTGAAAACGAAAGTAAAGACTCGGCAGCCTGGAAAGCGGGGAACCTTTGGCCATTACTTTAAAGCTCATTGGCAGTTGTATATGATGGTTGCTTTCCCGGTGATTATGTTGGCAGTGTTCTCCTATGCACCCATGTACGGTATTCTGCTGGCATTCAAAAATTATCGGATTGTGGACGGTATCTGGGGAAGTCCCTGGGCGGCACATTTCGGAATGGACAATTTTGTACGGTTTTTTAATAACTATAATTTTATGGAGAGTTTGAGAAATACGTTGGTGATTTCTCTCTACACTCTGGTCGTGAATACTCCCTGCGCCATCATTCTGGCCTTATCGTTGAATTATGTCAGAAAGGTGAAGTTTAAGAAGTTTGTACAGATGGTAACATATTTACCATATTTCATATCCACCATTGTATTTGTGGGGATTTTGAATGCGATATTTGATACCCGTGTAGGGGCTGTCGGAAGTTTCTTTTATGACAAAATGGGGATGAATATTCTCGGTACACCGCAGCTTTTTTCTTCTGTATATGTATGGAGCGGTGTGTGGCAGACAGTCGGTTACGGTTCAATCATTTATATTGCGGCGCTTGCAGGTGTGGATATGGAGCAGCATGAAGCGGCGATTATTGACGGCGCGACCCTGCTTCAGAGAATCCGTTATGTGGATTTGCCCGCGATTATGCCCACGGCAGTGATTATGCTGATTCTGGAGATCGGACGAATCCTGAACATGGGTTATGAGAAGATTCTTGCAATGCAGAATCAGAACAATCTCTCTGTGTCGGAAGTTATCCCGACCTATGCGTTTAAGGTATCTTTGGTATCCTCCTTCCCGGATTATTCCTATGCGACGGCTATCGGTTTGTTCCAGTCAATGGTCGGACTGATACTCATCCTTCTGTCCAATAAGATTGCGAAGAAGCTGACCGGCGACGGATTCATTTAAGGAGGCAGGGAAAATGAAAAACAAGAAGATTACACAGGATAAGGTAGTTTATTTTGTTAATTACATATTACTGGCCTTATTTTCGATTGCTGTACTGTATCCGTTGATTTACGTAGTCAGCTGTTCCTTCAGTTCCGGAGAAGCATTGATGTCAGGACGAGTGAAATTTTTGCCGGTAGAACCGACTTTGCTCAGCTATAAGACGGTATTCAAATATGATGCTATTTGGACAGGTTATTTGAATTCCATTGTATATACCTTTGTGGGAACTATTATCAGTATTGTACTTACGCTTTTTGCGGCATATCCACTTTCCAGAAGTGATTTCCGCGGCGGCAGTATACTGATGAAGCTGTTTCTGTTTACCATGATGTTCAATGGCGGTCTGGTCCCTACTTATTTGCTGGTCCGCAATCTTGGCATGGTTGATACGATCTGGGCGGTAGTGCTGCCTACGGCGGTGAATGCTTACAATATCATAGTGGCGAGAACCTTCTTCCATCAGACGATTTCCAAAGAACTGCAGGAGGCGGCGGAGCTGGACGGATGTTCTGATTTCAAGTTTTTCACAAAGATTGCTATTCCGCTGTCCATGCCCATTATTGCAGTGCTTTGTCTGTGGGTGGCGGTTGCGCTTTGGAACGGATACTTCAATCCTTTGATTTATATCAACTCCCAGGAGAAATATCCGCTGCAGCTGGTTCTTCGAAGAATCCTGCTGATGTCCCAAGTGGATTTCGGTAATTCCGCAGTGGATCCGAAGGTGGTAATGGAGAATCAGTTCTTAAGCCAGATGTTAAGATACGGAACGATTATCATCAGCAGTCTGCCTTTGATGATTATCTATCCTTTTGTACAGAAGTATTTTGTAAAGGGTGTCATGATTGGTTCTGTAAAGGGTTAAGAGGAATTGTAAATTTATATATCAATCGGGGAGACCCGTTGTTTATAAAAATTTTAAGGAGGAAAAAACATGAAAAAGAAAACATTATGGGGAAAGAAACTGCTTTCAACGGCAGTCGTACTGGCGCTCGGCGTTTCTCTCCTGGCAGGCTGCGGCAGCACGGATACTCCTGCAGCAACGGGAGGGACAACGGATAGCGGAAAAGCTGCAAGCGGCGATCCCTTCGCATTCGAACGCGTAAGCGATGTTACCTTCCCTCTGGAAGAGAAGCTGACAATTGACGTATTCGTTTATGCATCCCTGACAGGCGGCGGAACTTATCAGAACAATTACGTAACCGACTGGATTGAGGAAAAGACCAACATTCATTTGAATTTCGTATATGATGTAGACGGCGATGATGCAAAGACGAAGCTGAATCTTGTAATGACTGACCCCAAAAATCTGCCGGATCTGTTCCTGGCAACCGGTTGGACTAAGACCGAGCTTCAGGACTACGGTCGGCAGGGCTTAATCATTCCTATGAATGACCTGCTGGAAGACGCTCCCAACTGGAACGCAATGAATGAAGAGAGCCCCATGAGAAGGGCAGACCTCGTTATGTCAGATGGCAATATCTATACTTACGGCGATAACAATGAGTGTTTCCATTGCCGTTATCAGAACAGAATGTACATCTATATGCCTTGGGTAGAAGCATTGAACGACGGCCATATTCCTGAGACTACGGATGAACTGTATGAGTACCTGAAGAAGGTGAAAAACGAAGATCCCAACGGCAACGGCCTTGCGGATGAAGTTCCCATGAGCGGTTTCATTGGCGGCTGGGCTTCTGATCCTACGGTATGGATGATTAACTCTTTCATACAGTGTAATAACCCTCTGAGCAATACCAACCCTACTGTCGCTGCAGGTCTTGTAGTAAACGATGGTAAGATTGAGTATTCTGTAATGAAGGATGAGTACAGAGAAGCGCTTCGTTACATCAATAAGCTGTATTCCGAAGGACTTCTGGATCCTCAGACCTTTACACAGGACAATACACAGTTCGCTGCAACACTGAAGAATGAGACGCCTCTGGTAGCTGTTTACCCTGCAGGCGGCCCTCAGACCGATGATGAGTTCTGGGCAAATAAGGATGGTGAGTGGCAGAACTGGGAAGTATTCGCACCTGTAGAAGGCCCTGACGGTGTAAGACTTTGTACAAAAGGTCTTGACAACTACTTCGGCATGGGTATCGGAAGTATTTCCTCTACCTGTGAATATCCTGTAATCGTAACCGCACTTCTGGACTTCCTTGCAAGTGCGGAAGCCAACAATGTACAGTCTTATGGTCCGGAAGGCCTTGGCTGGAACTTTACCAATGAAGGAACCTCCCTTGCAGGCGGAACTCCTACTGTTGAAAAGCTGATTATTCCTGAAGACTATGACTGGCTTGGAAATGGCTATGCAAAGGATTACTCCGGCGAAAACGGCAAACATTATCGTTGGGCATCTGACGCATCCGTAAGATGGTCCTCTGCAAGAGCACGCGGCGAAGTGAAGGTTCCGGATCCGGATCATGATACCGAGTTCTATCTGCAGAAGGCAGGCGAGCTGTATCAGCCTTACGAGCCTGCACTTGAGACCCTGGTTCCCAACCTGGTATTCGAAGGCTCTGACGCGCAGATTATCAGCGAAGCAACCCTGCAGATCGGCGGTTATGTAAATCAGGCTCTGGTACAGTTTATTACTGGCGATCTGAATATTGAGACCCAGTGGGATGAGTATCTGACAACTCTGGAGAAGATGAATGTGCAGCAGTACATCGATACCTATCAGAAGTATTATGATGCTTATATGGCAAATGCAGCAAAATAAAATCAAATAAGCGAGTTCATTTTGGAAATGAGGGTGTCCCCCGGACGCCCTCATTTTTTAAAAAAGAAAGGCAGGGTGTTTCCTATGAATGTACAGAAACATTTTATCAGAAAAGAGGCCGGCTCACGCTGGCTGGACGCAACGCCCATGGGGAACGGATTCCTGGGTGCCATGGTGTACGGACATACTACCAGGGACAGAATCCAGTTGAATGAGGATTCTCTGTGGCATGGCAAATTCAGGGACAGAATCAATCCCAACGCAAAAGAGCATCTGAAAGAGGTCCGGGAACTGATTCTTGACAGGAAGTTCGAAGAAGCGGAGGAGCTGCTGTTTTCTCATATGGTATCCGCTCCTGGCAATATGAGGAATTTCTCACCCCTGGGTGAACTCAACCTTGCGTTAAATACCGCGCTTCCATTCCAGATGGGATGGCTGCCGGAGTCCGACGGTGAGAATTATGTATCTGATTTGAACATGGAAGAGGGGATTCTTTGCATTTCCCATGAAGATAAGGGAGTACAGTATACAAGGGAAATGTTCGTCAGTAATCCGGACAGAGTACTCTGTATCCGCTTAAAGAGCGATAGGGAGAAAGCAATCCGGCTGGATATGCTGCTCAATCGTGTCCCTTTCACGGATCAGAGGCTGCCTGATGACAGGAGACCGGGGAAATTCGTCAGCGCCGGTGTATGGCCTGTGACCAGATGTGAGAGAATCTATACCGAAAATGGCCATACCCTGATGATGGAAGGGGATGAAAATGGTACAAGATTTGTCTGCGGCCTGACTGTGGTGACGGATGGACGAATTGAGGACTGTTATGCGAAGCTGGTTGCCCATGAAGCGGGCGAGGTCGTAATTTATCTGGCGGCTTCTACGGATAACAGGGAAGAAGACTTCGTCGGCAATGTGAAGTCTTCTCTTGCAGCAGCGCGTGCAAAGGGGTATGCTGATATCAGGGCTGACCATATTGCGGATTTCACCTCTTATATGAAAAGATGTACGCTTGCGCTTCCTGAGGACGAGAAAGCAGGAATGTATTTCCAGTATGCTAGATATATGATGGTATCTGCCGGAAGAGAGGGCGCGACGGCCATGAACCTGCAGGGTAATTGGAATCATGAGTTTTGTCCCAGTTGGGAGAGCAAATATACGACAAATATCAATCTGCAGATGAATTACTGGCCTGCGGAAATCTGTAATCTGTCCACACTCCATGAGCCTCTCTTTGACCTGATTCATACGGTACAGGAAAGAGGACGGGATGTGGCGAAGAGAATGTATGGCTGCAGGGGAACCATGTGCCATCACAATACCGATATCTATGGAGACTGCGGTACACAGGATATGTATGCGGCTGCGGCATTCTGGCAGATGGGCGGCGCCTGGATGGCAATGCATCTGTGGGAGCATTATCTTTTTACCTTAGATGAGGATTTCCTGAGAAAAGAATATCCCGTGATGGAAGAGTTTGCACTCTTCTTCGTGGATTTCCTGATTAAGGACAAGGAAGGGTATCTGGTGACCTGTCCTTCGGTATCTCCGGAGAACAGGTTCGTTTTGGAAGACGGTTCTGATACGCCGATCTGCGCAGGACCTACTATGGATAATCAGATCATAAGAGGATTGATGAGTGCTTGTCTGGAGGCAGCGAAGATACTGGGCATTGAAAGTCCTTATAAAGCGGATTTTGAGAGAATCATCAGAGAACTTCGCCCCAATCAGATCGATTCTATAGGCAGATTGAAGGAATGGGCGTGGGAAGAGAAAGAACTCACTCCGAATATGGTACATACTTCTCATCTGTGGGCAGTATTTCCGGGGGATGAGATTTCCTGGAATAAGGATAAGGAGATCTATGAAGCGGCCAGAAAATCCCTGGACTCCAGAATTGAACACGGCGCGAAAGCGACAGGCTGGGGCGGTGCATGGCATATTGCTTTCTTTGCCAGATTTTTAAACGGAGAAGGTGCACAGACTGCTATTGACAGAATGTTTCATAAGAGCTTGACGGAAAGCTTGCTGAATGCCGGAAACGTATTTCAGATTGACGGTAACCTGGGACTTCTGTCCGGTATGGCGGAATGCCTGCTGCAGAGCCACGCAGGGGTGCATTTCCTGCCTGCGCTTCCTCCTAAGTGGAAGAACGGCGAGGTGAAGGGCCTGCGCGCAAGAGGCGGCCTGGAAGTGGATATGGAATGGAAGAACGGAACGTTGCAGAAAGCAGAAATCCGTGCGGATAAGAGCCGCAGAACGCTGTTTGTCGGTGAGGTACCCGAGCGGATTTCCTGCCAGGACGAAATGCTTTCCTGGGAAAAGGAAGAATTCGGGTATTCTGTGGAGCTGGAAGCAGGGAAAGCATATGAATTTATGTTTTAGCCTGCGGCAGCTGTAAAATAAAAAGCTTTGGAAGACGGAGTGTATCCTCTTTCGCTGCTGCATATCAGGAATGGATTTGCGGCAGGGAAGAGGATATCCGTTTCCTTTATTCCGGATTTTCAGAAGGAAAACAGGAGAGAATCGCAATGGAACAGGAACAGAAAATTTTAATGAACAGAAACTGGAAATTCATGCATGGTGATTTTCCGGAGGCGAAAGCGCCGGAATATGATGATAGGGAATGGTATGATATCGGGATTCCGCATTCTTTTGGGATTCCGTATTTCATGGAAAAGCAATTTTATATAGGATATGGATGCTACCGCAAATGGCTGCAGATAGAGACTGGTTTTGATACGAAGAAGCTGTATCTGGAGTTCCAGGCAAGCTTTCAGGACACGGAAGTCTATGTGAACGGAGAACTTGCGGGCACGCACAGGGGCGGTTATACGGCATTTTTGATAGATATTACTTCATTTGTACGGCCTGGGGCCAATTTGGTTTTCGTGCGCGTGAACAACCTGTGGAATCCGAGAATCGCGCCCAGAGGCGGCGAACATGTTTTTAATGGCGGTATTTACAGGGATGTGAGCCTCATCGTGAAGGAGAAAGTGCACGTGGCATGGTACGGTACGCGGGTGACGACGCCGGAGGTGTCCGCAGAAAGGGCGCGTATCGTGGCGGAGACGGAGGTGGAGAATACTTCTTCCGTGCAGGCAGACGGCAGGCTGGAATCCATCCTTCTGTATAAAGGGGAAGAGGCGGGCAGGATGGAAAGCGTGTTTTCCATCGCGCCGGAGAATATGACGACGGTGGTACAGGAACAGTTCCTTGCTGATCCGCAGTTGTGGCATCCGGATACGCCGAATTTGTATACCATGGTCAGCAGGGTATATGTGGACGATGTGCCCGTAGATACTTATGAGACGGAATTTGGTATTCGATATTTTGAATTTACGGCGGATAAGGGATTTTTCTTAAATGGAGAGCATTATGATATTCACGGTGCGAATGTACATCAAGATCAGGCGGGATGGTCGGATGCCGTGACGCATACGGCCATTGCGAGGGATATCGCTATGGTGAAGGAATGCGGAATGAACTTCATTCGTGGTTCCCATTATCCCCATCATCCGTATTTTGCGGAAGAATGTGACAGACAGGGAATCCTCTTCTGGTCGGAGAACTGTTTCTGGGGAACCGGAGGCGTGAAAGAAGAGGGGTACTGGACGGCAAGCGGTTATCCTGTGAATGAAGAGGATGAAGAAGAATTTGAGGCAGGCTGCATGCAGACACTCAGTGAGATGATTCGGGTGAACCGCAATCATCCCAGTATCATCGTGTGGAGTATGTGCAATGAACCTTTTTTCTCCGCACTGGAAGTGCTTGATAAGGCACGTGCGCTTGTGAGGAAATTAGTGGAATACAGTCACGTACTGGATGATTCCCGTCCGGCGGCAGTGGGCGGTGCGCAGAGAGGAGGCTTCGATACTCTGGGTGATATTGCGGGGTATAATGGTGATGGTGCATCCATCTTCCTGAATCCGGGGTTTCCGAATTTTGTATCCGAGTATGGAAGCAGTGTACTTGACCGTCCAGGAGAGTTTATTCACAGATACAGAGACGGTGTGGAAGAGGACTATCCATGGAGAAGCGGCAAGTGTTTGTGGTGTGCATTCCATCATGGCAGTATTCTGGAAAATATGGGACATATGGGGATGATCGATTATTACAGACTGCCTCTGGATACATGGTATTGGTATCGTGAGAATCTGGCAGGCGTCCCTCGTCCGGAAATACCGAAGAAAGGTGTGCCCCACAGAATTCGTCTGACACCGAGCAGCTTTACTATGAAATGTGACGGTACGGAGGATGTGAAGATAGTGGCGGAGGTGCTGAATGAAGCGGGTGAGAGAATCGACTGTAATCCACAGATAGAGCTTACAGTCGTTTCCGGCCCGGGCAGATTCCCGACTGGTAAAAACTTCATCCTGTCTTCCGGGAAGGAGAATCTGATTCAGGGGATTGGGGCCATCACGCTTCGCGCTTATGACGGCGGAGAGACGGTGGTGCAGGCAGTCTGTGAGGGACTGCTCTGTGACGAAATCAAAATTCAGGTGATTGGTGAAGAAGCGCCGGAGGGCTGCGCGCGTGTGGAGCTTCAGCCCCCGCCTTATGTATGTGATGAACCGAAGCGCAGAAGCCTTGATAATATTGCCATCAATCGTCCGGTATTCTGTACAAGCGCAGAGGAAGAGCATCCGGCCCGGAACGTGACAAATGGGGATATGAAGACCTACTGGAGACCGGCAGAGGATGATACGGAACGTATGGTATTGGTGGATCTGGAAGGCACGAAGGAGATTCAGAGCGTGGTGGTTGTTTTCGCGGAAGTGACAAATGCGGATTATGAGATTCTGCTGACGGATGACCGGAAAACATACCGCAGCGTCTATGCTTCGGAGAAGGCCAATATTGATAATTTCCTGACGGTTCGTCTGCCGGGAGAGAAGACGAGATATGTCTGCGTGCGATTTCCGGAGCGGGCTGTGGGTGTGTACAAGGTGGAAGTCTTTGCATAATTGGAATAACAGTGTTTTTAATCTTTGGGGCAGGAATTGTGCAGGGAACGTATGCAGGGTTTCTGCACCTGTCCGAGAGTTTGCTTCTCTGAAAAGGAGATTCTGGTTATGCCCTCAAACCCCGTTAGAAACAAGCCAATCTGCCCATTGGGCATAGTATTTCCCCAAAACATGTACCTGATCATTTGTATAGCTGGCAGCCAGATTCCCATTTCCGTCATCAAATAATTCATTCACATTTACATAAATAAGCTTTTCCCCATCACACAGCCCGGCAATGTACTGATTTATTCGATCAATAGAGATATTATTGTAAAGGTTGTCGGAGTCAGATTTTTCTGCAGTCACATGAAGATTGGCTTCCAGGAAAAGGACGGCTGCCGGCTGCAGTTCCTGAATCTGAGTAATGACAGTGGAATATTTCTGCACCGTCTGTTGGAAATCATAACCTAGTTCATTGATGCCGAGCATGATATAAATCCGTTTATACTGTTTGGAACACAGAAGCTGGGTGAGATCTGTTTTTCCCAGCCGGGGAATAGAAAGTCTGGTTTCAAAAAGTTTATATACATTCATACCAGAGGAGGCAAATACATCAGCATCTCCCAAGTCAGCGTATTCCGACAGTCCTAAGGTTCGGGAATCTCCAACAAACAGGGTATCGGGAAAGCGGGGTTTTTCAGAATCTGTCGAAGCCGGCTCCTGGGATTGTACAGCGTCATTGAGAGAAACTGAAGCGGAGAAAGGGGAGGCTTCGGGAGAAGGGGCTTTTTCCCGAGGAGAGGCTGTTTCCATGAGCAGATCGGATTTACTATTCTCAGGTTCGGGCACAGGATTTTCCTCTGTCTGATGGCTGGAAACAGAAGAAGGTATAAAAGAGTTATGGAGAAAATTTTTCCAGATAAAAGGCATGGCAAGCAGGACTGACAGAGTAAGCAGGAGGAAAAAACGGTATTTTTTCATAGGAGCTCCTTTGTAAACGGGCGTCCGGTGTACAGCAGCAGTTCTCACCGTTCCCGGAAACGGCCCTAAAATTGAAAATATAAAAATGGATCATTCATCCCCCGGCAGAGGCAGTAAACGGAGGCCCAGAAGACTGCGAGAAGAAAAATGACGGCGGGCCAGGTGTTTTTCATTGCTTTGTAAAGCTTTCCGGGAAGGCGGGTACAGAACAGGAGAGCGAGAAGCAGTACAGGCAGATACTGCTTTGTATATTTTGCCATATCACCGGAAAAAAGCACTGGCATATCCGGTTGGAAGAAGGGGAAAAGCTTACAAAGGTAAATTTGAAGTTCCCTTATGTCTGTAATGGCAAAAAAGGTCCAGGAGAGAGGAATCAGGAATGCCATATACAGATGGCCGGCAGGAGGAAAGAACTCCAGGAACCGTTTAAACCCTGCCTTTTCCAGAATTATTATCAGAAAAAGAAACAATCCCCACAGAATAAAGTTCCATCCGGCTCCATGCCAGATCCCTGTCAGAAGCCAGACAATGCATGTGTTGCGTACCATGAACAGAATGCCTTTGCGGTTCCCGCCCAGAGGTATATACACATAATCCCGGAACCAGCCGCCAAGCGTGATGTGCCACCTGCGCCAGAAATCGGTCATGGAAAGAGCCAGATAAGGATGACGGAAGTTGACGGGAAGATGAAAGCCCAGCATGAGTCCCAATCCCATAGCCATCCGGGAGTAACCATAAAAATCAAAATAAATCTGCAGGCTGTAGGCCAGAATGCCCAGCCAGGCAAGGGGAGTGGATATGCTTTCAAAACCGATGGCTCCGACAGAATTCCAAAGTCCTCCCAAACGATCCGCCAAAAGCACCTTCATACCAAGCCCGGTGACGAACAGACGAAGCCCTTTATCGGCTTTAGACAAAGAACACCTGCGTTTTTTAAGCTCACGGCATAAAACAGAATATGGGACAAGAGGTCCGGAAATAAGCTGAGGAAACATACACAGGAAGGTTCCGAAGCGCAGAAGGGAAGTTTCTCCGTGGATTTTTCTGTGGTATACATCCGCAAGGTATGATATATTCTGAAACGTATAAAAACTGATACCTATGGGGAGGAGCAGGTGGGGAAAGGAAATGTGCCCTCCTTTTCCAACCGCTGACAGAAGGGAATTTATAGTGTCCCCTGCAAAGGAAGTATATTTGAATAAGATGAGCCAGAATAAATGGTAGAGAACACCTGTATAAAACCACTGTTTCCTTATCCGTGCTGTCCGGGAATGTTCCATGAGGTTCCCAACAGTAAAGCTAACCAGGACGGATGCAGGGAGAAGAAAGAAGTGAAAAGGATTTCCCCAGGTTCCCCATGCATAAAAACACAGACTGCCTGCCAGCAATACCATATTTTTCAGAAAGAAGGGGCTGCAGTAATATAAAATAAGAAAAAAAGGCAAAAATAGAAAGAGAAAGGAAAGACTGCTGAACGCCATAATAAAAACCTGCCTTGTCATAATCTTAGAGATAGATGTTTAGAAAATGAAAAAAGTTTTAAAACAGCAAACTTTATTGGCAGAGTTTTCATCTATATAACAGAAAAACATAAAGGAGACAATAAAATGAAAAGAAAATGG